>Ga0209702_10000677_pt1 | contig 71300 bp, 43 predicted proteins | sample FRY01_FD_187210 | JGI IMG/M metagenome (GOLD analysis project Ga0209702, IMG submission 187210) | Freshwater microbial communities from Lake Fryxell liftoff mats and glacier meltwater in Antarctica - FRY-01 (SPAdes) (version 2) | ecosystem: Environmental > Aquatic > Freshwater > Ice > Glacier... | reverse complement strand
CCGGAAGTCCTCGCATTCAACTCACTGGACGACGAATTTGCAGCCTCAGCCGCGATCGTGGGAAAAGAACTCTTTCTGCGAGGCAAAAAATATCTTTACTGCATCACGACGGATACCGCTCAGAATGACTCAACCACCGGTCCATCGCAGCCGTGAGTGCCCATGCACAAGTTAATTGGACAGCGCCACTTTTCGAAGAAACCCTTGTGCAAGATAGCCTCGGAGAGGCGATAGCATCTAGCCGTGGGCGTCAGCCCACGGAAATGAATTGACAAGGAATCAAAGCCGCGACAGGGCAACGCCGTTAAGGATTCCAGAGTGGATTTCTTCGTGTATTAATCAAGGTATTAAGAGTGCGATTCAGTCATTCAGTCCCGGTAGGGACGATAGCTTGATGCCGGTGACGACAGTCACCGGTCACGTTTTCCTTATAGATTCCAGAGTCCCGGAGGGACGACAGCAACTCTCGCGAGGTTTGCTATCGTCCCTGCCGGGACTTTGGGATCATCTGCGACAGTATCCGTCGGCTATCGCCGACGGCATCGAGCCGCCGTCCCTGCCGGGACTGAATCGCATCGCTCGCTTTCGTTTTACCCGGTATTTCCAGTAAAAAAATCCTTAACTGCGTTGCCGACAGGGGCGGCAGCATGGTGTTTTTCAGGTAGCTGTCGCTTCTGCCGGGGTTTGGTGCATACGAGCTCTCGTGACCGTGAGTTTCACCCACGGCTACGTGCTGCCGCCACTGCCGTGGCTGAATCGCAACTATGATCTTATCGTCTAATATACTCAGGGTTTGACGGACGATTCCGTTTCCGCTTCGCCGCTGTCGTGAACTTTTTCTTCTTTCTCTTTCAAGTGTTCCGGAGTCAGCAGCAGGACGTAGCGGTCAACGCTTTTGGTTGCGTCATCGGGGCGAGGCCGTTCGATGAGTAACAACAAAGTCTGCCCGGAACCCACGACGGACTCGTGCATGACAGATCCAGCATTGCCCTGATCCTGGGCGACCAGAGCAAAGCTGCTGGCACTAATCGTCGCATCATTGGCTGCATCAAGCTGACGATCTGTGCCGATGGAGATTTGATGCTGCAGTCGGATGATTGAACTGTCTGGCACAAGCTGCGGCGTCACTGTCATGCTAAACCCGCTGAACACACTCTTGTCCGTCGACCCAACCATCACATGCGCCGCTTGGCCAGAGATCGTCATAATCCTTGGACTCGAAATGACGACCGGTTTCTGATCCAGCAGTGCCTTCGTCAAAGTTTCACTTCGCTTCGGAGTGAGCAGCGACCATTTCATACCATCAGCCAGCGAGTGAAATCCGTCGTATTCTCCAGTCACCTTCAATTGTTCGTCAGTTGTCAACTTGACGAGCAGCGATGTTATCTGGATGTTCGCAGTCTGCCCTTTTCGCAACTTGATGATGAGATCCGTAATCTCATCATGAGCCTTGAATGTCTGACGAATCAAGAGTGATTTGGACTCAACATCTGGTGAAATGACTGCTTTATTCCCCCATGATTCTGGCTCAACGGAAGCCTTGATCAGTTCGACGAGCGGTGCAAAGTCTTCTTTCGTATAAACCGGACTCATTGCTCGCTCGGTTGTCGGCGGGGCCGGTTGTGCAACGGGGGATTTTTCTGGAACCGTACCGGATTCTTCTGTTGCTGCTTCATGTGGTGCCTCTGGCCGACTTCCGCCAACTTCGTTGTTTCGCAGAATTGGCGCGACCAGATCGGCAACTGGATACGACATCAGAACGAACACGGAAGCCTCGGTCGCTTTTGGCTTCACGTCTGCCACATCATTTTTGATCACAACCTCAACGGTGTAGGTTTCCTTATTTTCATCCTCAATTGAAAACGTCGTTCGCCCCGGTTTAATCGCGGAGACCTTAATCGCCTTCAGATTTCCCTCTACGACACTCACAAAAATGAGATCACTATCGAATCCGATCACTCGACGAATACGAGCCGTATGTTCGTGGGTTTTGGAAGTCCCGCTGCTTAGCGCAATCTGTACGTCAGCAGGTGGTGCAGATCCCGCTGATTGAACCTCAACCTCAGGCAACTGGACGTGACCGTCTGCGATTTGTTGTTCTTTTTTTGGTGCGACCGCGCCTGCTGAAAATGGAACATTCTTCGCAGCGTCCTCGGCGGTCATTATGGTGATAATGTCACCATCGTTGACAACGCGATTCAGCTTGCCGGTCGAATCATCGAGCAGAAGTCGCAGAGACATGGAGACGGGATTCGCTTTGCCCAGGCGGATGTCGGGGTTGGTGATTGCGATATGGATTTCTCCCGGAGCCATGGATGCGTCTTCGAGTTCGATGACGTCACGGAGACGGATCTCTGTATCGAGTACGTGCCAGCCGTGGTTTTTTACACGGCCGAATATGCAGTAGCTCGGTGCCGAATCTTTCGATCGGCCTCGGCCCCAAAACTTCTCCTGATCGCTAACCTGGATGCACAGAGCTTCGTGTTCAATTTGAAGATCCAGACCCAATGGTTCAATGATCGCGATGATCGCATCCTTGAACGGCCGATTCTGGCAATGGTACGTGATCGCGTTAGTTGGGTTTCCGAGTCCGGCACTTTCGACTGCCGACGTTTTAAGAACGACATTTAAAGTATTTTTACGTGATAGCTCACGCAGAAAATCCTGGAGCGTTACTCCTTCAAGGTTCAGTGTAATGGTCTTTCGTAGTTCCGCATGGATCAGCAGTTGCAAGCAGTGGTCGCGAATAACCGTTTCCTGTTCTGCGATCGCCTTCGGCAGGCCGGCTGTGTACGGAGACACGATAGTGTGCAGAGACGTCTGATACAAGATGCCATTTGTCGCCGGATGAGCTGCCCTGAGTTTTTCGATTTGCATCGCGAGGGATTTCAAATTCTCATCAGAAATTGCGACACCAGGTTGCTGTTTCTCGCGGATGGATTTGAGAATCTCCTCATCGCGGGCGGCGAGTGCGACAGCGCGTTCGTCAAGCACAGACTTAGGGATCTCAATGTGAAAATACTGTCTAAGGAAGTCATCGAACACAAATGTCGGCAGTTGATTCTTGATCGTATCAATAGTCAGCGTGCGTCGCTGCTTGCCTGTCATTTTGGGAATATGTTCCACCATAAACGCTGCGACTGAGTCTCCCAGCAGGGATGCGACTGTAATCGGCCTGCCAGCAACTGAAACGACCACATCACTCATTTCAATCGGAGCGTCGGCCGAAAGAACGAACGAGTCATTCAGATGAATGTCTTCAGCGACCGACTGCTTGAACAACGTATCGGTCTCCAGAACAATCTCGTCGCCCTGGACGAGATGAATATTTTGATCAACACCACGTTCGAGTCGATCCAGACTCAATTGAATGATGCTGGCTCCTCGGAAACTACGGCGATTCCTGATTACGAAAACTGTGTTCGCAGCTTTTTCCGTCGCACCAGCCGACCGGACAGCATCCAAAACGCGCGAGTCGCTGTTCGCCGGGAATTCATAGTCGCCGGGCTTCTGGATGAGCCCCTTTACTTTCACGACGACTGCCTGTCCGCCGAGCTTGTCTGTTGTCTTCGCATCCTGTGCCATTGCAGCAACGCGATCAAGATACAGACTCATCGCCATGACCGATTCATGGAATGGCGGCTGAGTATCGGTGACGTTGAATTGAAGCAGCAGATCATTTGCGGCGGACTCAACCGACTGGCGAATCCGTTCGTCCTTCAACTGATCGTCTGAAAACGCCACGAGGGCAAACAGCAGCGATTGACGGCTATGAAATTTCATCGCGTCTCCAAAGTGCGGCACCACGTGAATGCGTTTTACACGATTCAGTTCAAATTTTAGCAGCTCCAATCGCTTTTGTTCAGCTTTAAGCAGGTCCAATCGCTCCGTCAGGCTCGCAGAAGGAAAGACATATTGCCGGGGCTCATATTTCAGGTATGGAAAGCGAATCGACGCCAAAGATTTGAGTGCAAATGTGCCATTGTCGCCGTTTCTCGTCGCTACGCCTTTTATTTTTTCATCCGCTTCCAACCACACGCCTTCCAGTGGCTTACCAGTTTTCAGGTATTCATTTCGAGCAAACGCAATTGCCAAGAGATCTATTGCGCCGAGGGCCGTTGAAGGCTTGTCCATCGTGACTTGAACCAATCGGTCGATGCTCCAGGATTCTCCCTTCGCATTGTCCCACTTTGCATCAAGCGGCGCGTAGTGACATAGCGCGTAAAGAGTCCACGGCGAAAGTCGTTTTTCATTCACCGTCATCAGCAAATGCCGAATCATGGCATTCATTGTGATCGGGCCGTCCGCTGTGGGAAATGTGGCTTCGAGCGGAACATCATTCATTGCCAACGCCGCGAAAAACTGTTGAGCTTGATCGTCGAAGTAAATCGGTGCCGGAGCTGGATTCGGCTGGCCGCCGTGTTCTGTTTTCTGAAACCAAGGTGCCCCAACAAACTGTGGGTTGCTCTGAATCCATTCCAGAGCGTTCACAACCTTGTCACCATCTCGGAAAACAAAATCTTCCTGCATCGCCATCAGGCCATTCATCACCTGCCACGGTGTTTGTTGATCTGACAGCAAAAGCCGTTTTCGCGACACCTCACGGGCATCCCACACGATTTTGACGAGCGAATCAGAGGACTCGCGAACGAACTGTGGTACTGGAAGCTCGGGAATGGTCGAGGAGTTGGAAGCTTCTGTGGATAGCAATTGCATCTCCGCCGACGCAGCGTTTTGATCAGCGGGCGAAGCAAGAGTCGCTGCATCATCAGCATCTTTAGACTCTGCTGTCTGAGCCGTTTCTTCCGGCAGCGACTTTGACACAGCCCCCGGCAATACGATGATCGCCAGTGCCGCCACAGCCAGCCAGCACCAGAGTGGGGTGCGTTTGTTGAGTCCGGTTTTTAGTGACATGATGCGTTCCATCCTTTGAGTTGTGATTTCCACTGGCTTCATGCCGGGGAAGACGGGGATCGGTTGAAGTGTGTGTTTACTTTCAATCACAGCCAGCAGGCTGCGAGCGTATTGACCTGGTGTACATCCAAGTTCCGCGATGACTTGTTCATCACAGCAGCGCTCGGCTTCGCGAGACAGCCAACGGTTTGCAAACCACACGGCCGGATGAAACCACCATAGGCTTTGTGCGATCACTTGCAGCATTCCGAAACGCAAGTCGCCTCGGCGAATGTGGAGCAGTTCGTGGGCGAGGATGGGATCGAGAAACTGCAGGTCCCGCTGGCCGAGCGGGACTTCGCAGCTTGCTGCTACCAGCGATCGGTCAAGGTCGAATGGACGCAACGCGAGGACGGGGACTACGTGTTCATTCTGTGGCGAATGCGGCAGACAACTCGGTACAACTACATTCGACGCCGTGATCTCCGTCTGCCTGATTTCCGATTGGAACATCGACTGGTCGCAGGTCGCAGCGAGCTGCGAAGTCCTTTCCGGCAGAAAGGACCTACCTAACAAACACCTTGGCAGCACTATCGTATGTCGCAGCAACCCAAGCACGGCAGGGCCGAAGAGGACGTTGGAGACGACGATGCGGGGGACTCGACGGATGTTAAGTTGCTTCGCGAGTTGCTGCAGTCGCTCGTTCAATGCGTCGTCGAATTCTGCGGTGCGATGGCGTTGAATCAATCTCAGACATCGAACACAACGGACGACGATGATCAGCAGAGTCAACATTGCTCCCACGGCGACAAAAATCAGCAATCGCTGCGGCCACGATGATGGGCCGATTTCGATCTCGGCTACGGTTGTGATTGCTTGCTCGATTGTTGGTGTTTCTGCCACGAATTCGATCGACGCCTCTACCGTGGGTTCTTCCGCCAGCGTAATTTCAGCCTGAGGCGATGTAGAGTCGTCGAATTCAGGTAGTGGATCGATTGCCGGTTCGATTCCTTGAAACGTTTCAACGATCAGCGGCTCCGCGTTCGCAGTTGGCAGCGTTGTCTCAGGCAGAAATTCGGACGGTTCCGACGCCGGTGTGGAATTTTCGGTTTCGTCGTCAACAAGAATCTGAAGCTGACTGAAGACTCCGAACGAACTCGACCAAATCGGGGGCGTGACGCATTTGATCAGCACAAGAATCCACATCGCATGAGCCAGATGCGGACGGTTTTTCGCGATGAATCTCGTGGCGAAGGCGAAGATCACTGCCAGTAGCAAAATCTGCCCCGATTGATTCAGCAGCAATGTCAGAAGACGATCATTCATGCTTGATCTCCTTCCAGTCGATCCAGCAACTGCCGAAGCTGATCAATGTCATCGGCAGAGAACTTTCGTTCTTCCACCAAGTGCTTCATCAGCGGCATTGCTTGACCATCAAACAGCAGATCGACCATCTCGCCGACCGTTTCGCGGATTACCGTTTGAGGTCGCACTTTTGGCGAATAAACGCGATTGCGACCTTCCAGCCGAGCGTTGAGATAACCTTTGTCTTCCAGGCGGCGGAGGTAAGTCTGCACAGTTGTGAAATCGATATCACGACCGGCTGGCAACGCTTCGAAGACTTGCCGAACTCCGGCGTTCTTCAGATTCCAGACAATTCGAGCAATCTCCAGCTCGGCCTTTGACAACCCTGGTCTCGGCGGCATTTTGCGACCTCCTGTCCCTTTTTACACACAACTACAAATGTCAGTGATGTGCGAAGTGTATACGTACATTTGTAGCTGTGTCAAGGCGGGCCGAGGGGCAGCGCCGTTAAGGATTAATTTACGACGCCTCGCCGCCGGGCCAAGCCTGACCATCGCACCAGTGCGATAGTGGCAGAATCATGTTAGACAAGAAAATGGCTGCTATTTTACTGCCCAGCATTTTTCTGCCACAATCGTCCTTTCTTGCTTGACGATCGAGCAACTTTGAAAGAGTGCCCAAAAGAAATTTGTGGAACGGCAGTAGGGTGGGACAAATAGCAATCGTCTGAAAATGTTCTTCGGTGCCCTTTGTTCCGGAAAAGGGCGCATCGTTTGCCCCGACTCGTAGAGGAGGCTTTCTGACAGCTGCACTTTGTGCAGTCGGCCTCCTCTCCGAGTCGGGTCAAACGACATCTTCCGCTGACAACAAAAATCTCCTTTGAAAAATCTCCGAATTTCTTCGAAACTGCTATTTGTCGCGCACTCCAGCGCCGGCCCACCGATGGCAGAACTTTCACCATGGTGGGCCGGCGCGGCTTAGCTGCCGGTTGTCCCACCCGAAATATAGAATGCTGGGAATTGTCCGATTGAGTCTGTCGCCAGCGGTTTATGGGCATTATGCGGGGAGAATGTTACAACGGTGGTTCCGCAGAATGCAAAATCCGATTTGACGGTTGAATTGAGCAGCCTCAGGTTGTGATAATATGGACTCCCCGCAGACGCTACGCCACCCAATCCCACCGCAGATTACCTCCCCCATGAAAATCCTCATACAGACCGCCTTTTTTTGGGCTGTGACGATTTCTTCCGCTTTGACAAGTTCGACGGCTTTGCATGCTGCGGATGAAGACGGCGTGCAGTTCTTCGAACGGAAGATTCGCCCGGTCCTCGTGCAGCACTGCTACAGTTGTCACTCGGTCGAAGCCCGGGATCAGAAGAAACTGCAGGGCGAGCTGTATCTTGACTCAGCGGCGGGCGTCGCGGCGGGCGGTGAATCGGGTGAGATGGTGTTGGTGAAGGGGAAGTCCGCAGAGAGTCTGCTGCTCAAAGCCCTGAAGTACGATGGCATGGAAATGCCGCCGACCGGCAAGCTTCCCGACGACGTCATTGCCGACTTCGCAAAATGGATTGATCTAGGAGCACCTGATCCGCGAGAAGGCGATGCACCGGTCAAAGCGAAGCGTGAGATCAACATTGACGAAGGCAAGCAGTGGTGGGCGTTTCAGCCACTGAAGGAAGTGGCTTTGCCCGACGCTCAGAAGCCAGTCGATGGTTTCATTAGACAGGCTCAACAGGCGCAAGGCTTGAAGCCAAATCATCCGGCCAGCAGGGAGAAGCTGATCCGTCGAGCGTTTTTCGATCTGATCGGTTTGCCACCGACACCGGAACAGGTTTCAGCATTCGTCGCGGACACGTCACCGCAGGCGTTTGAGAAAGTCGTCGATGAGCTTCTCGCAAAGCCTGCTTATGGTGAGCGCTGGGCGCGTCACTGGCTCGACGCCGCGCGTTTCGCGGAGAGCGGCGGATATGAATTTGATGGCTTTCGTCCGGGAGCGTATCACTATCGCGACTGGGTCATTCGAGCACTCAACGATGATATGCCATACGACCAGTTTGTGAGGATGCAACTGGCTGGTGACGTGCTCGTTCCCGATGACATCGAAGGAGCCGCTGCAACCGGATTTCTTGTCGCCGGGCCGTATCCAGGGCAGATCACGGCCAAGACTGTCGAGCGGATTCGTTACGACCAGCTCGACGACATGATGATGACAATTGGCGGGTCCATGCTGGGACTGACGCTCGGCTGTGCTCGTTGTCACGAACACAAATACGATCCGATTCCACATCAGGACTATTACGCACTGGCGGCATCGCTGGCACAAACAGTTCACGGCCCGCGCACGCTGGATCTTGATGCAGCGGCAACAGAGCGTGCGGTCGAGAAACATCAAGCCGAACATGAACCGCTTGTCGCAGCGCTAACGGCGTTCGCGTCCACTGAACTGCCGACCCGCTTTACCGCATGGCACACAGGCGAACTGGCGAAGCAGCCCGAAGCAACTCGCTGGCAGGCGTTGGAACCGATTGCCCTTGAAGCAGAACGGTCGTGGCTGAAGGCGTTGCCTGGCGGGATCGTTGCACATGATGGCGTGCTGAATCCGGGCGTGAATGTTCGGCAGCGAGGTCAGCGGAGGAACGTTCGCAATGAAGAAGAATATCGACTGACATTCCAGACACATCAGAAGAACCTGCAGTCGCTGCGGCTGGATGCCTTCACGGACAAATCGCTGCCTCAGCGCGGACCGGGGCTCAGCGCCGACGGAAGTTTTCAATTGGCCGAGATCACGGTCACCGCTCGTCCGCTCGATCCGCAAGCCAGCGACGCTCCGCAAGCCGGTGATGCTCCTCAGACAGTGAAGCTGAAGCCCGTCTTTGCCGCATTCGAAGATCAGAATCAGCCACTGGCAAATGCTGTCGATGGTATGCCAGCAACTGCGTGGATCGTGCGCACGACTGCGAAGAAAGACAATGCAGCGATCTTCGAATTTGAAACGCCTCTCGCCGGCTTCGCGAATGGGACGGAACTGGTCGTCGAATTGAAGTTCATCGACATGGGAATCGGTCGCATGCGAGTGTCGCTCAGCGTCGAGCCAAACCCAGCAACATGGGCCGGTGATGTGGCTCCGCAGCATGTCAGCGAACTGCGGGCAATCGTCGCCGCACACACCAAGGAAATTCCGGATCTGGTGCGAGTTTCATTGTCCCGTTGGTTCGCTCCGTACGATGCCGAGACAGCAAAAGTCTTTAACGTTGTCCGCGATCATGCCGGCGCTGTGCCGCGACCAAACCTTCAGGAAGTTTATACCACCATCGGCGGTGGGCAGGATGTCTTCTTTCTTCGACGTGGCGAAGTCGATAACAAGCAGAACAAAGCGGAACCCGGTTACCTGCAGGTTTTGTGGCGCAACGATGCAACTGCAACGCCCGTTCAAACGCCCGCGCCGGAACCTCCGCGAGTCGCATTGGCGAACTGGATGACAGACGTGGAACACGGTGCCGGGCCACTGCTGGCGCGAGTCATCGTCAACCGTCTCTGGCAGCATCATCTGGGCGAAGGAATTGTTGGTACGCCGAACGACTTTGGAGTTCAGGGAGATAAGCCGACGCATCCTGAGCTGCTGGAATATCTCGCGGCAGAACTCGTGCGCGGCGGCTGGAAGCTGAAGCCCTTGCACCGGGCCATCATGCTCAGCGACGTCTATCAGCAGTCGCACGAAGTTGATGCTGACAATCTGAAGATCGATCCTGACAATCTCTATCGGTGGCATTTTCAGCCGCGTCGTCTGGAAGCGGAAACGATCCGTGACGCATTGCTTGCGACCGGTGGCAATCTGGATTCTACGATGTTCGGGCCAAGCGTGCTGGCTGACAGCCAGCGTCGCAGCGTCTACCTGCGCGTGAAACGGAGCGAACTGCTTCCGATCATGACGATGTTTGATGCACCGGAGCCGACTCAAAGCATCGGCGAACGCAGCGTCACAACCGTTCCGACGCAGGCTTTGGCTTTGATGAATTCGCCGTTGGTCCGACAGCAGGCTGAAAAGCTGTTCGCTTTGGTCAAACCCGCCAACGACGCTCCGTTGTCTTTTGCGATTGACCGAGGATACCAGATCGCCTTCGGCAGGACGCCATCCGATATTGAGCGAACGCGCATGGAAGCGTTCATCGAACATCAGCGTACCACTGCGGATGGTGCAACACCGGAATCGACCGACAAAGCTCTGATCGAGTTTTGTCATGTCTTGTATTGTCTAAACGAGTTTGTTTACATCGACTGAAGGCTCATCCCATGTTCAACTTTTACTCCCCGGCCGAAGTCGAAATGCCGGCTCGACGTCGCTTCCTGCAGCAGTCGGGACTTGGCTTCGGGTCCGTTGCGCTTGCCAGTATGCTGCAGGGTGAAACCGCTGCGGCAGCGGATGCCACAGATCCGCTCGCGCTGCGACCACCGCACTTTCCGGGGAAAGTGAAATCCATCATCTGGCTGTTCATGACCGGTGCGCCTTCGCAGGTTGACACATGGGACTACAAGCCGGAACTTCAGAAGCGACATGGTGAGCAGCTCGCCGGGTCCGATCCTCAGACAGGCTTCTTCTCGACAAGTGGCAAGTGTCTCAAGTCGCCTTTCGAATGGGCGCAGCACGGGGAGTCTGGCTCATGGGTTTCGGACCTGTTTCCTCATCTTTCGAAGCATGTCGATAAGATGTGCTTTCTGCATTCAATGTATTTGAAGCAGAACAATCACGCGCCGGCGTCGCTCGAACTGATGTGTGGCACCAATCGCCCCGGACTTCCGGCGCTGGGTGCGTGGATGACCTACGGCCTGGGATCGCAGAATCAGAATCTACCTTCGTTTGTGGTGCTCCACGACACAAGGCCGCGCGGTGACGATCAAATCTGGTCGGCCGGATTTCTTCCCAAGACGTATCAGGCCCTGGCTCTTGACTCGCGGCGAAAGGAATCGATCGACAATCTGACTCGCGATGTAAAACACTCCGACATCCAGCAGCGCTCGCAGCTCGATCTGATTCGCGAACTGAATCAGGTCCACGCCACCAGTAGGCCTACGCAGGCCGATCTGGCAGCGCGGATCAACTCGTTTGAACTGGCTTACCGGATGCAGATGGCTGCTCCGGAAGCTCTCGATCTGTCGCGCGAGTCCGAAGAAGTGCATAAGCTGTATGGCATGGATCGTCCTGAATGCGAAACATTTTCAAGACAGTGTCTTCTCGCGCGGCGACTGGTGGAACGAGGTGTCCGATTCGTGCAGATCTTTGCCGGCAAGGGTGTCGGCGGTGACGGCAGCGTGAATGATGTGCCGTGGGATTGTCACAGCGACGTGGAAACGAATCACCGCTCCTGTGGCCTTCACACCGATCAACCGGCTGCCGCATTGCTCGCCGATCTGGAAGCCCGCGGACTGCTGGATTCAACACTGGTCATCTGGGGTGGTGAGTTCGGTCGGACGTCAGATTCACAGGGAGACAAGGGCCGCGATCACAATCCGAATGGGTTCACAATTTGGATGGCCGGAGCGGGCGTCAAAGGCGGCTTTCATTTTGGCGCGACCGATCCCTTCGGTTACAAGGCGGTCGAAAACAAAGTCCACGTGAACGATCTGCACGCGACGTTGCTGCATTTGCTGGGGCTTGAGCACACGAAGCTCACCTACAAATTCAACGGCCGCGATTTCCGCCTGACTGATGTGGGCGGCGATGTGCTGAAAGACATCCTGGCGTGAAGACAGCCACTGAGGCATAGTCTCGAAATTAAGTATGTCAGCCTTTCCAGGCTGACTTGAAATTCCGCTACGAAAAGTTTCGAATATTCATTCGATGAAAGGCGTTCGCTCCCTTTTTGACTTGGCTGACCAGCGTGGTTTTGACGTACAACCTGCCACAAACACATAATTGCCACGCAACTGCGAGATGTTTTCGATGCTGGAGTTTCTATTTGGAGGATTTCTGATCGCTGCCGCGCTGTCCTGCGCGATTACGCCGGTTGTCAGAAAACTGGCTCCGGTGTTGGGATTGATCGATTTGCCGGGGCATCGCAAGGTCCATGTGACTCCGACTCCGCGAGGTGGTGGGATTGCCATCTTTCTGGGCTTTATGATTCCCACTGTGTTCGTGGTGATCGCCTGCATGTTGAGCGGCTCCAAATTTCTGGCGGGGATTGATCCGGTTGTTGAAGCCATTCAGCAAACACCCGAAAGACTGGCTCAGTTCCTTGCGATTGGTATCGGTGCCTGTGTTTTGTTCTTAACGGGACTCGCCGACGATCGCTGGAATCTGTCATGGAAGTTTCGCCTGGGGCTGCAACTGTCGGTCGCGGTCGGAGTCGTCGCAGCCGGTGTGCGTGCAACCGTGTTTGTGGATCAGCCGTGGTTTGGATTTGCTGCGACAGTGTTGTGGATTCTGGTGCTCACAAATGCGATGAATTTTCTGGACAACATGGATGCGTTGTCGGCGGGAATTGGTTTCATCGCGTCGATGATCTTTGCCGCCATAATGATCGTCATGGTGAAGACTCCGGCATGGTCGGTGGTTGTTCTGATGCTGTTTCTGGCAGGGTCACTGTTGGGGTTTCTGGTTTGGAACAGACCACCAGCAAGCATCTTTATGGGAGACTGTGGCAGTAACCTCATCGGTTTTCTGCTGGCAACGCTGACGGTAACAGGCACGTTTTATGAAAGCACAGGAAGTCGACACGTGATGCTGGCTCCGTTGTGTGTGATGGCGGTGCCATTGTACGATTTCTGTTCCGTGATTTTGATTCGACTCAGCCAGCGACGAAGTCCGTTTCATGGTGATAAAAGTCACTTCTCACATCGACTGGTGGAACTCGGCATGAAGCCAGCTCACGCAGTTCTCACCATACATCTGACGACAATGATGACGGGGCTTGGCGGATTGCTGCTATACAAAGTTCCTGACTGGACCGGAGCAATCCTGGTGATTGCATTGATCTTCTGCATCTTGGCAGTGATCGCGATTCTGGAAACCGTCGGGCGACGTTCTGTGAATGAGTTCCAGGACAAGCAAAGGTCGTAGCGGATGCGTTTGTCGATTCCCTTGCTGGCGTTCGCACTGCTGACGGCCGGATTTCTATGGCCGACTGAAGAAGCAGTCAGTGGTCTTGGATTGCATCTGGTTACGCTCTGGATGCTGCTGGGAATGCTGCATGAATTACAGTGCTGGTGGAATGCAGATGAAGCCGGTTCGCGGTCCCCTGAATTCGACTGGATGGATCTGGGCGTGCTGCTGATTGCAGTCGGGCATGTGATCTCAACGCTGGTTGTTTTTCAGGTGGAAGGGGATCGTCGAGCGGCCTTGAATCTGACATTCGAATGGATCGGATTGCTGGTCGCATGGCGAATTTTCCGATCGCTGTTTCAGGACCGGCACGTTGCTGCGCAGGCGATTGCGGTGGTGATCGCCCTGTGCGTCGGGCTGAGTTGTTTCGGGATCTGGCAACATCATGTGTTCTATGCGGAACAACAGCAATGGTATCGTAATCTGAGACAGGAACTTGACCAGGCACTGGCGGCGGACAACGGATTGCAAATCTCCAAAGTCAGCAAGATCACACGCGAATTCCAGGAACACGATATCCCGATGTTCGGTTCGTCGCGAATCGCCTGGGAGAACCGACTTCTCAGCAGTTCGGAACCGTTTGCCACATTTTCGCTGGCAAATACGCTGGCTGGAATTCTGGCAACGGGACTGGTGCTCCTGGTCGGGCAAGCGTCATCGAATGTTCACAATCGGCAGGGAACCACGCGGCTCAAAACGTCTCGGCTGAGTCAAGCGTTACTGCTCTTTCAGATCTGCCTCATCGCCTATTGTCTGATCCTGACCAAGAGCCGATCGGCATGGCTTGGTTGTGGCGTTGGAATCGGCATACTTCTGATTCGGCGAATTCGTGTTTCAGCAATTCAGAATCTGTTTCGATGGCTGGTCGCGGGCAGCCTGATCGCTGCGATGGCGGTTGGCATTGGCGTGGCCGTCGGAGGCCTGGACAAAGAAGTGATTCTGGAATCGCCACGGTCGTTGCAATTCAGATTGCTTTACTGGACCGGTACGCTCCGCATGTTGCAGCATCAGCCGTTTTCAGGTGCAGGACCGGGAAATTTTCGACAGGTGTATCTGCGATATAAAGCGGATGAGACCAGCGAAGAGATTCGCGACCCGCACAATTTCGTCCTGGATGCATGGTCGTCGAGCGGTCTGATTGGGTTGTCAGGACTGCTGTTGCTCATCGGCTGCACCGGCTGGCGGCTGATCAGGCGTCCGCCGATGTCGAGCGTCATTGAAGCAGTGGCGGCGACAGCGGCGGCGGCGGAACAGAAAACAACGACCGCAGCGCGTCGTCGTCCGATAAGAATCGCGGTCTGGGGTATGATTGGAGGATTTTGGCTGCATTGGGCATGGATGTGGTTCAACGGATCGGACGAATGGACATCGCAGCCCATTCGACTACTTTTGTTGGCCGGGTTTTCGTTGATGATTTCCCGTGGTAAAGCGAGTTTCCGGCCGGTCGATGCGACCACATGCATCGCCGCCGCGACGGCCATGATGGTGAATTTACTGGCAGCGGGCGGATTTGAAATGCCTGCTGTGATGATCACGCTGTTGCTGGTTTTGGCAATCAGCATCGACGTGGAACCGATCTGTGGCACGCCAACTGCCGGGCGATCACTTGCCAAATTCCGCTATTTGATGAGTGCTGCCGTCTGTCTAGCACTATTCGCTCTGGTGGCAAAAACGGGGCTGTTTCCCGTTACTGCCGCCGAAAACGCCGTCCAGAGCGGAAATTCCATGCTCAATAACGTCCAATTTCCAGCCAGAGCCATGGATCAGTTTCTACAAGCTCGGCAGTCAGATCCCCAAAGCCCAACTCCGCGCCAACGAATGGCGGAGGTTTTATCGTATCGTCTTGCTGAGGTTGCGGCACTGCGCGCAGCGGAAAGTGAATCAGCAGGGACAACATCTGGTAGCGGAATTACTAACGACGAAGAAATTCGAAAGCTGGCGAACAAAGCTCTGCAGGCTTGCGAATATCTGATTCAAGCGGATCGACGTAACAGTTTCAGCTACCGTTTAAGGGGCGAGGTTCGCTGGAATGCCAGTCAGTTGTTCGATGATCAAGAGCTACGAAAACTGGCAATTCAAGATCTTCAGATGGCTTCTCACCTGTATCCCTCGTCCGTTGATGCGTTATACCGGCTTGCGGAACGCCTTGATTCCGCCGGTGCGGAGCATTTCGATGCGGCACAGGCGGCTGCGTCGCGAGTATTACAAATGGAGACGTTGAATCGTTCATGGGGACATGCTGATCGTTTTCTGACTGCAGACCAGTTGGCTAAAATGAGCCGAATTGCGAAAGAGTAACATGAATAAACCACTACTGATTGTTGGGTTGATGCTGGCACTGGGTGCCGCTGTTATTGGCGGCGTCGTTGTCCTTGGGAGCCATGCGCCAAAAGATGTGCATCTTTCAACAGACGGGCTGAAAGTTCCGGACAGATTTCCGGCTCCAAAACAAGATGGCGCCGGGACAACGGTGGATCGCCCGGCGTTTTCTGACAGCGGGCCATGGCCGAAGCTGGCGTATGACGAAACCAATTTCGCATTTGGCCGCATGGCAATAAAGGCAGAAAACTCCCACGCATTCGTGATCCGCAACGAGGGTGACGCGGATCTGCTCATGAAGACCGGTAAGGCGACATGCAAATGCACGACGTTTTCGGTTGAAAAAGATGTCCTGAAACCAGGCGAAGAAACAAACCTTGTCATCAACTGGCATGGCGGGGCCAGCCCGGATCGAGCGTTCAGCCACGGCGGACCGCTCTATACCAACGACCCGAAAAATAACGAGGTGATGTTTACGGTGAAAGGCGCGATCGAGATGCCCGTTGAAATGCTTCCACAGCTATGGAGCATGGGTAACGTCAGCCTGGACAAAGTTGGTACATTAACAGCAGCAGTTGCATCAAAGCTGCATGATCAATTTGAAGTGGAATCCGTTGAGTGTGCATCAAAATACGTCAGTGTCACAGATCACCCGATGACCGTTGAAGAAAAGGCCAAAGATCACTACGTCAGCGGATTCCGGCTGGAAGTTGTGCTGGCCGCTGATGCACCACCAGGAAAACTCGACGAAGAGGTTAAGATCAATATCAAAGGTATCGACGGTATGCCTTCAATTGTTGTGCAGCTTACAGCAAGGAAATCCGGCAACTTCATTCTCCAGCCTCTGGACGGTGCAATGTTCGTCCCAGACAAGTTACTTCTACAATTGGGGCAGTTTGAAGCTTCGGTTGGCCGCGATGTGAAGTTGCTGCTGATCGTTGATGAAAAAGACATGACCGAACCTTTTCAAATTACAGATGTTGAAGCCAACCCTCCGTTTTTGAAAGCGAAAATCGAAGAACTCGGAAAGTCATCTTCAACAGTTCATCGCTACGCAGTCCATATTTCAGTGCCACCAGGCCGGCCGCATACTCAGAAAACAGAGACCAAACCGGGACATATCAAGATTACTACGAATCATCCGTCCAAAGAAGGGATCTCCCTTGAAGTCCTGTTGAATTCGCATTGAAGCGACGACACCAACATCTCCCTATTCGAAATCCAAGGCGATATCTCGGTGAAAAGGCAATTATCATAAGCCGATGCGTCAGCGAGGGATCTACCCATCATCTCGCTCACAATCACCGGTGCCATCATTCGACTTTTGGATTGCCAGCCAGAATCCAGTCTTCGTTAAACGCGGCGTGCTTCATTGTTTTGCCTTCGTCGCAGAAGTAGCTATAGACAGAATGAATCATGCCGTCAGATGTTTGAATCACGCACGGGTAGTGGAACGAGCCCTCGGACTGGTTTTCCAGATGACGCGAATTCGACCACGTCGCACCTTCATCTGTGGACAGACTAACGGCCAATTTGTTGCGACCAGATTCAGTATCATTGTGAACCAGAATCCAATGACCGTTTTTCAGTCGCACTCCATCCAGGCCGGAACCCGGATTGATGAGTTCGCTTACACCAACAACGCCCCACGAAATACCGTCGTCACTGGATTCTGCGACACGAATGTGGCCGGTGTATCCATTCTCACGCATATAGGCTACGAGCGTCCCGTCATCGCGTCGCAGGACTGCTGGCTGGATCGCACCGAAGCCGAGCAGTGGCTTGCTGGCAAACCATGTTGATCCGCCGTCATCACTGATCGCCATGATTGAAATTGAAAACGTATCCGTATACAGCGGCAGCAGAATTCGCCCGGAAGGCAAGACTGTTGGTTTGCATCGCGGTTGCCAACCCAGACGCTGATACAGTTTTTGACTCAACTTTGTTCTGGCATCATTGATAATGGACAATTGTTTGTTGGACAGAGGCAGCGGCGGCTTTGCCAGCAATTGATCGACAACCTTGATCGCATCGCCGGAAAAATCATCCGGCTTCAGTAGGATCGTGTCGTCGCGATTCCATTTTGGACAGCCGTCGCCGGAGGGATCGTCGCTGACTTTCACATGCGTCAGACATGACTCCCATGAATTTGCAATGATCACAGGCCAAAACAAGTGCAGGCGTCCTTTGGCGTCGGCCATCATCGTAGTATTGCAGTCGGGGAAACCGGGCGTGTCATGCATGAGGAAGCTCTCACCCCAACCTGCGGCCCCCGGCTTGCGTCGCGCTCCAAGCACCGCCACATCGTCCGCTGAGCGTTCTCCACTGCCACGATACCACGAAACAATCAGTTCCCCATTCGCCAGCTCCGCAATTCCCGGAGCGTGGTTGTGCTGGGAGTTGAAGGGAAACACGAATTCGGAAGAGTAAACTGGCGACGAATTTGCGGGCTCGTCTGCGGAGAAGCAAAGGCATGTCGTACTTAAGGAGGCAAGAATCGCTGTGGTTTCGGCAACTATCATGAACCAGCTTTTTGACATTGATTGACCTTTCAGCCGGGGTATTTCATTTCATCAGGAACTTCCAAATTCATGGTTTATTCCCAGTTCTACTCTTCCATTCTTAATAATTCATGGACAGAATGACAGGGCCGTAGAGTTTTTTTGCCGAGCTTCACTTTTGGGGGTTAAAAATGAGAACAATGAATCGTTTGCAACGTGGATTTACGTTGATTGAATTGCTGGTGGTGATCGCCATTATCGCAATTCTGATTGCACTACTTTTGCCTGCCGTGCAGCAGGCGCGTGAGGCTGCCCGCCGAACTCAGTGCAAAAACAACCTCAAGCAACTGGCTCTGGCGGTACACAACTATCACGACGTAGCAAATTCATTTCCATTTGGATATTACCTAGCGCCGCCGTTCACTAATTTCCGAAATGCATTCACGATGCTGTTGCCATATATCGAGCAGTCAACGGTTTACAATCAAATCGATAGCAATGTCCCGATGATGGCCGGTCCAACCGGCTACAATGCCGCCGCGCAGGCTCAAAACGTAGCCTTGGCGGCCACGATCATCCCGGCGTTCATGTGCGCGTCCAGCCCCGGTGTGGCAACCGATGATTATTTGTATCCCGCCAACGGGTTTGGTGGTGGCGTTCCACCGGTCAATTGTACTTGGAAGGGTGGGAGATCGGACTATAGTGGCACGACAGGAATACGATCAACTTTCGGAGATTTTGCATACGGTGTTGGATTACAGGGTGGCGACCGCAACGGCGTTTTTAGAGCAGCTGGAGTGAACGGCAGGAGAAGTTCAATGCGAGACATTACCGACGGGACATCTAATACGTTCCTGTTTGGCGAGCGTACTGGTGGTGTTAAGCTGTACTACAAAACAAATACCGCCACATTGCCGGCGATTTTGGGACAGACGAATGGTGGTTCCTGGTCAGACGCACTACTCTTCGAAAACTGGTTGCAAGGGTCGCTTTACGACGGCACCGCCAACGGCGGACCTTGTGCAATGTGCACCAATATTCGCGGCAACGGCTTCCACAGTTTCCACACCGGTGGATGTCAGTTTGCAATGGCTGATGGTGCGGTAAAATTTGTCAGTGAGAATATTGCTCAGATTACTTTTGCGTCACTCGTTACGATGGGCAAAGGCGAAGTTGTGGGAGAATTCTGATCGGTGACGGTCAGATTGGGAACGCGGAATGCCCGTCGCGTCAGCGGCGGGCATTTTCTTTTTTATGTAAACTTCTATGCATGCATTCGTGAAGGAACTCCATGTCAGTTCGTTTTTTTTTCCTGCTACAAATGGTTTTTGTTCTGGCTCTAGGGTGTGGGGGCAGTGAATCAGCATTTCGCAAGGCAACCAGTCCTGCGAAAGGTACATTGACTGTTGACGGTCTGCCGCCTGGTTCTGGAGTTCAGGTACAGTGTCATCCGGCCGGAGCGCCTGACGCAGAGCATCCAACAGTTTCCGCTACAGAAACCGATGCTGCCGGAAAGTTTTCAATTTCAACATATGAGTCTGGCGACGGACTCCCCGCCGGTGAATACACATTGACTTTCACGTGGCAGGAATTCAACGTCATGTCACGGTCCTACAGCGGCGAGGACAAACTGAATGGTAGGTACAGCGACCCCAAGACTTCCCAGATTAAGCTGTCCGTGAAAGATGGTGAGGAAAACGACTTGGGAGTTATCGCGTTAGCAACAGAGTAGCGACTGTCGCTTGTTTTACACTGAGTTTTGCCGAGCCGAAGATTCCACATTCTCCTTTTCTTTGTTTGACTGACGAGATCTCGATTCATGCCATCAAAATTGTCCTTGCTATTGCTCTTCATTTGCGGCACTACTGTCAATTCATGCTTTGGATTCGAAGACATAACTTCAGAGCAAACCAAAGATCTGCCCAAAGAGATCTTTCAGTACATCGATCGGCCAGAACCTGATTTTGCGTGGAAGCTGGAACAGACTACCGAACTGGGGGCGAACAAGGTTCATCGTCTGGTGCTGACGTCACAGAAGTGGCAGGGGATCGTCTGGAAACACAATTTGATTGTCTATGAACCAATGGAATTGGTTCACAAAGATCATATGCTGCTGTTCGTGAACGGCGGCGGGATTGACAATGTTGGTAAGCCACAAAACATCGGCGACATGGCAATGGGCATCGCACTCGCAAATTTTTGCGGTGCCAGAATAGCCACGCTGCATCAAGTTCCGAATCAGCCACTTATGGGCGGCAGAAAGGAAGACGACCTCATCACGGAAACATGGCTGAAATATCTGGAAACCGGCGATGCCACCTGGCCGCTGTTGTTTCCCATGGCCAAAAGTGCCGTGAAAGCGATGGATGCTCTGGAGCAATTTTCCGAGCAACAATTTCAACAGCCCATCAAAGGCTTCGTCATTACCGGCGCATCAAAACGCGGGTGGACCAGTTGGCTGACGTCCGTCGTCGATCAACGCATTATCGCCACCGCGCCGATCGTGATCGATACCCTCAACTTCCCAAAGCAAATGACTCATCAGAAAAAGACATGGGGTTTCTACAGCGAGCAAATTGCAGATTACACCAGCAAGGGACTCGTCAACGACGACGGTATTCCGCGTGATGGACGGGAAGCGGAACTCTGGAAGATGATGGATCCGTGGACCTATCGAGCCCAATTGACGATGCCAAAATTGCTGGTGGTCGGTGCCAACGACCGATACTGGTCGGTCGATGCGATGAATCTGTACTGGGATGATCTTGTTGGAATCAAGCACATTCATCGCGCACCAAATGGCGGGCACGGACTGGATGCCGGCCGCGAAAATGCACTGCGAACCATTGCCGTGTTTTTCCGCCACGCCGCAGGCGGAACGACTTTACCAGAATTCAATTGGAAGCCAAAAGTCACTGAGTCCGAAGTTGGCATCGCGATGACTCCGACGGGTGATCCGACAGCCGTTCGACTATGGGTAGCACGATCCGATTCCAACGACTTCCGCGAATCAGAGTGGGAATCGCAGGAACTGACATTGCAGGCCGGTGCCTTCAACGGAACTGCACCAAAGAATGGTGACGAACGCGTGGCTGTGTTCGGCGAGGCCGAATACAACTACGAAGGCGTGAACTATCTGCTTTCAACACTGGTGTTCTGGAAGTAGTGTTTCGGGACTGTTCCGCACTCAGGAATTCTGAGGGCCATCATCCACTCGTTGGATTTTGGCTCCCAGTTGATTCAGTTTCTGCTCGAACGCATGATAGCCGCGATCCAGATGATACACGCGGCGGATTTCTGATCGTCCTTCCGCTGCCAGCGCCGCCAGAACCAGCGCGGCACTGGCTCGCAGATCGGATGCCATCACCGGAGCGCCGGAGAGTTTTGAGACTCCGTTGAGAATAGCGGTGTTGCCGTGAACTCGAATATTTGCTCCCATACGAACCAGTTCTGCTGCGTGCATGAAGCGTTCGTGGAAAACGCAATCGGTAATGCGACTTTCTCCCGTGACCGTGGAAAGTAATGCCATAAATTGAGCCTGACAATCGGTCGGCAAACCGGGATACGGTTCGGCCGTCACGTCAGCCGGTCGCAGGATCGCACCGCCTCGAACGTGCAGAGTGTCAGACGTGACGTCAACGGAAACGCCAATCCGATCAAGAGCGTTCATCACGCTCGTCATATGCCTGGTAGGTGCGTTTTGGATTGTCACATCGCCCTTCGTGATCGCTGCGGCTAATGCCAGAGTTGCCGCTTCAATCCGATCGGGGATCACCGTGTGACGCACCTTGTGCAGGTGATCCACGCCATCAACTTCGACAATCGACGTACCGGCTCCGGAGATTCGCGCACCTGCAGCATTCAGAAAACACGCGAAGTCCTGGACTTCAGGTTCCTGAGCCGCAGAACGAATCACCGTGCGGCCTTTGGCCAATGCGGCGGCGACCATCACGTTGCACGTTCCTGTAACTGTCGGACCATGTGGCCCGCAGAGATCCACGTCCGCGCCACGAAGTTGCGACACAGTTGCGATGACGTATCCGCCTTCCAGTCGAATGTCGGCACCAAGTGCTGTCATGCCTCGCAAATGCAAATCGATTGGTCGATGACCGATGTTGCAGCCGCCCGGCAGGGAGACTCGAGCCGTTCCAAAGCGAGCCAGCAGCGGACCGAGCACACAGACACTGGCTCGCATTTGCCGCACCAATTCGTACGGAGCGACTGACGATTTTACTTCAGTGGCATCAATGAAAATCCTGCCATCATTGCCAACTTCAACAGCCGCACCGACGGCCTGCAACAGTTGTTGCATCGTTTGAACATCACGCAATTGCGGAACTTGTTCAAGAATCACTTCGCCGATGATCGCGAGTGACGCTGCCATAATTGGAAGTGAAGCATTTTTGCTGCCACCAGCGCGGACTGTTCCACAAAGCGAATATCCGCCTTCAATACAAAACATGTCCAAAATCAGCCTCCTTTCTGATCTCGTTCCGGGGCTGGAGCCTCGGAACAAGAAATGGATCAGGGGATTTACATCCCCCGCTCGCCTTACAAGATTCCTTCAACAATCCGCTCATTACCACTTAGATCGCGGCGAATTTCCGTTGAGCTAAACCCTGCCGCGATCAAAAGTTCAGCCACGATCTGACATTGCGCTGGATCAAGTTCCAGAGCGATGAACCCACCAGGCTTCAGAATCGTTGCCGCATCGGCCACCAGACGCCTGACAATGTCCAGCCCATCCTTGCCCGAGAACAATGCTTCTGGTGGTTCGTGCTGCACAACTTCCGGCTGCAACGACGCGCGTTCATCCTCGCGAATATAGGGCGGGTTGCTGACCAGTCCGTCGAACTTGATACCGGTCTCCACCAACGGCTGCAGAACATCACCAGCCAGCAGATTCACTCGGCTTGCCACTTCAAATTTTTCGACATTGCGGCTGGCGATTTCCATGGCTCGCGGCGAATTATCAGTCGCGTAGACAGTGCAATTCGGCCGTTGTCTGGCGATTGTGATCGCGATACATCCGGAACCAAATCCAACTTCAGCGACAGTTCGAGGCTGATCTTTCGGGATGCGTTCCAGGCATACGTCCACGAGTGTTTCAGTTTCCGGTCGCGGGATCAAAACGCCCTGACCGACTTCAAAGCTGCGGCCATAGAATTCGCGAGTTCCGACAATGTAGGCCAGTGGTTCCCGCTTCGCGCGACGCTGGACAGATTCTCGCATCTGTGTGCGTTCAGCGTCGGTCAGTTCTGAATCGATGTCGGTGTAAAGACGGATTCTCTGGCAGTGTCGAGCGTGAGCCAACAGCAGTTCTGCTTCCAGTCGAGGCGATTCCACGCCTTTCTGTTTCAGGAAGCTGGTAGTCCATTCCAGAATCCGTCGGACAGTCCAAATGTCCGCACTTGCAGGTTGGTTGCCAGGTGTTGACATAGGAAGCGAGTGCAATCAGTGGACGAATGTGGATTTGCGGATGGTGATCGGTCGCGGCGATTATAGTTCGAATGGCAAAATTGTTCCACGTTCGCCCGAAATGAGATAATTCAGCGTCCATAGTCACATTCAATCCTCAGCCTTGCTTTCGTCGCCGCACATTTTGACGAAAGGTTTACTCCGCGTGAGTCGGACCGGTGGTGATGTTACCGGATCGCTGCTGGCGACGCAGCAGTGCTGCTTCGATGAAGCCTTTGAACAGCGGGTGAGCGTTGTGTGGCTGTGACTTAAATTCCGGATGATACTGCACAGCGACAAACCAGGGATGCGATGCAAGTTCCACAATTTCTACCAAGCCACCGTCAGGGCTGGTGCCAGCGATGGTCATGCCGGCGGCGGCGAATTCTTTGCGGTAGTCCGGATTGAATTCATAGCGATGACGATGACGTTCGCTGATTTCCTGTTTGCCATAGGCTGTGGCTGTGCGCGTGCCTGGAGTAATCACGCACGGCTGCGCTCCCAGACGCATCGTGCCACCTTTATAACGTATGCCCTTCTGGCCTTCCAGCAGACAGATAACAGGATGCGACGTGTCGCTTGAGAACTCGCTGCTGTTGGCGTCGGCAAGGCCCAGCACGTTGCGAGCGAATTCAATCACGGCGCATTGCATCCCCAGGCAGACACCGAAGAACGGGATTTCGTATTCGCGAGCAAATTGGATTGCCTGGATTTTACCTTCGATGCCACGCATTCCGAAACCACCGGGAATCAGCAGGCCGTCAACGCCTTTCAGCAGTAGCTCTGGTTCCTGCCGCTCCATCTCTTCAGCTTCGATGCGTTTCACATTGACCTGCGTCGAATGTGCAAAACCGGCATGGTCGAGCGATTCGTAGATCGATTTGTACGCATCTCGATGCTCAATGTATTTTCCAACGACCGCGATTGTGACTTCGTTGATCGGATTGCGAATGCGGTGCACCAGCGCGCGGTAATCATCCATCTTCAACGGACCTGCGTTGAGATGCAGTTTCTTACAAATCAATTCGTCCAGGCCATGTTCGATGAGTCCGATCGGAACTTCGTAGATCGAAAACTCTTTGTCGACTTCTTCGATAACGGCTTTTTTTTCGACGTTGCAGAAGAGTGCGATCTTGTCTGTGTGTTCGCGGCCGATGGGTCGTTCCGTGCGAACGATCAGAATGTCTGGCTGAATACCGATTCCACGAAGTTGCTGAACGCTGTGCTGGGTTGGTTTTGTTTTGGCTTCGCGGGCGGCTTTCAGATAAGGAACCAGCGTCAGGTGAATGAACATGACGTTTTCTTTGCCGATGTCGAGCGGAATTTGTCGAATCGCTTCCAGAAACGGCAGACCTTCGATGTCGCCAACAGTGCCGCCAAGTTCTGTGATCACGACATCGACGTCAGGAGTCGCCAGACTCAGGATGCTGGCTTTGATCTCGTCCGTAATGTGCGGCACGACCTGCACGGTATGGCCCAGGTATTCGCCTCGGCGTTCTTTTTCGATGACCGAGAGATAGATCTGGCCAGTTGTGTAGTTCGAGTGCCGGTTGAGTTCGCCGGATGTGAAGCGTTCGTAGTGGCCGAGGTCGAGGTCGGTTTCTGAGCCATCGTCCAGAACGTAAACTTCGCCGTGCTGAAATGGGCTCATTGTGCCCGGATCGACGTTCAGATACGGGTCCAGTTTCTGCATCCGGACTTTCAGACCGCGACGTTCCAACAGCATCCCGATGGATGCGGACGTCAAGCCTTTGCCGAGAGAACTGACCACACCGCCTGTGACGAAAATATGCCGACTCATGATAACCCTGCGTTCCCGGTCGCGTTGAAAGTTCCGCGTTTTGGGGAAGGTCTGCTGACGGCGCTCGGCTCAGAGGGGGGGCTTCGCTACCACGGGACACTGAAAGCCCCGTCTTTCAGGAAGTGCTTCTTACAGGACAAAACGTCCGCTCTCAATGGAGCGCGGCTGCATTCTTGCCGATCGCCGACAATTGGCAGTGATTTCCCGGAAATCCTGCCGCACCGTTCGCTCGTAAACCAACAACGTGGGCGAAAGTTGAACTTTGAAGGCACTTGGTGCTGAAGAATGGTGGGTAGTTTGGTGAAAATTGGGGGTTCCTGTAGCTCGACCTGTCTCAGGTCGAGAACCAACGACGTTGCGTTACAAACAACGGTCGTGGATTCTTACAGCAGAGCTGAAGGGCTGTCGATCTGAGGACAGATCGACTTACGTAGCTCGACCTGTCTCAGGTCGAGAACCAACGACGTTGCGTTACAAACAACGGTCGTGGATTCTTACAGCAGAGCTGAAGGGCTGTCGATCTGAGGACAGATCGACTTACGTAGCTCGACCTGTCTCAGGTCGAGAACCAACGGCGTTGCGTTACAAACAACGGTCGTGGATTCTTACAGCGAAGCTGAAGGGCTGTCGATCTGAGGACAGATCGACCTACAGAAAACACTTTTTCCAGAATACGAAACACATATGACAACATCAATCTTCGACCTTACTGGCGAAACGGCCGTGGTTCTTGGCGGCACGGGAGTTCTTGGCGGCGGCATGGCTTCGGCCCTGGCGGCTGCCGGAGCGAAAGTCGCTGTTGTGGGACGTAACGAAGAACGCGGAATGGCTCGCGTCAAACAAATTGAAGCGGCCGGTGGAACGGCAATTTTTCAAACGGCGGATGCTCTTGATGCAACATCATTGACGGCGGCACGAGATGCGATCATCGACAAGCTGGGATCGATCACAATTCTGATCGCGGCAGCGGGCGGCAATCGGCCAGACGCGACTTTGCCTCCGGGCAGCGACTTCTGCAAACTGTCTCGTGACGGATGGAACGGAGTCTTCGACTTGAATCTGGTAGGCGGCGCATTGCTGCCGGCACAGGTGTTTGGCGAAACAATGCTGGCACAGAAGAAGGGCAGCATCATCAACATCGCTTCGATGGCGGGTATGATTCCGTTGTCGCGAGTTGTCGCATATTCTGCCGCGAAAGCTGCTGTCATTAACTTCACGAAATTCCTTGCCCGCGAATGGGCGACGCGCGGTGTGCGAGTGAACGCGATCAGTCCTGGATTCTTTCCGGCCGATCAAAATCGCGCCTTGTTGTTCAAGGAAGACGGTTCTTATACGGAACGTGGTGGTCAGATTATCGGACACACTCCGATGTCGCGTTTTGGTAACGCACAGGAATTGGATGGTGCCGTTGTATGGCTGGCATCGCAAAAGGCTTCGTCGTTTGTGACGGGGCAGAATATCGTGGTCGATGGCGGGTTTTCTTCGACCACAATCTGAGAGTTTCGATTTGAGATTTTTGATTTCAAATCGCAATTCGCAAATCAAAAATCGCAAATCAAAAATCCCACTGTAGTGGACGGAACGACTGAATTCATTCGGACTTTTTCGTTAGGTAACAGTTATGGCCACAGCCACATTGCTCAAGAAACTTCTGCATTCAATTCCACTTGGCCGGAAGGCTGATCCCGCTCTGAAGGCGGCCGTTGCAGCGGATGATCTGGCTGCGTTTCAAAATGCGTTTCTGGCAGTCATCGCCAAGCCGGTCAAGCGACTTCGCAAGCAGCTTGGAAAATCAGCACTGCTGGCCGGGTGGTCAATCGATGCCGTGGATCTGAGCGGTCGCGAACGAGAACTCGCCGCGTCACTGGAAGATCTGGCTTCGCACGGAACGAAGAAATCGAAATCGAAAGCGAAAACAAAAGGCAAGGGCAAAGAGAAGAAAGCAAAATCTTCGAATTCAATGTCGAAATATGACGAAGTCATTGCCAACTGGCTGGTTGAAGTTGGTGCGACTCCGGGGCCGTGGGAATCAATCGCAATCGCTGAGATTCTGCTGCGAGAAGGGAAATCATTATCAGCCGAAAACTTCACTCAGACTCTTGCCGTTGTGGCCGATGCCGCGTTGCATGAATCTTCCGGAGGTCTGTTCGATTCGCCAACGGCGACGGAGGAAAATAACTCGATTCGTCAGATGATTCAACAGGGCGAAACGCCATGGGTGTGCAGTTTGCTGTTGAGCCCACTTGGTGGCACTCAGACTCTTGCCAAGTCGGCGACGGAATCGCTGCGAAAGGTTCTGCTGGAATGTGCAGATAGTGAAGGTCTCGTCCATGGATCGTTGTTGAACCGATTCACCGATTGGTTGGCTCCGTTGACGCGATGTTCAATCTGGGCGGAAGCGTTTCAGGAACTCTTATGGAAGACGGAAAGCGCCGCGCGACTGACTCTGGTGACGGAGCGTGCGGCTCTGCTTTTGTTGCCGACACAGCATCCTCGGGCAGACGACTCTCCAGCAAACGCCAATCCTTCTTTGACTGATATTCTGGAGCACCTGATTCCACTTTCTGGTTCAACTCATGAAAAGCAATTGAACAAGCTGCTCAACGCATGCCGCAAGCCAGCCGGCGAGGTGCCGCGTCCGAAGAAGATGAAGAAGGTGAAAGCCGAAGACGATACTGACGAAGCAACTGCGACTCCGACGAAGTCATCAAAAACTGAATCGGCTGCGAGCGCAAAGAAATCGAAGAAAGACGCCAACCGCAAGCCTGTTGAAGCTGAAGCAAAGTCGAAGCCGGAAGTCTCATGGCAGTCGGACTCAAGCTGCATCGCCATCTTGCGGTCTGGAGCGGACTCCGACGCCGATACCGTGACACTGGAATGGCATTCCAGCGACGTGCATGTGATGGTTGCGGCGGCTGGCGTTCCAATCCTCTCCGGAAACTGGAACTGGTCGGTGCAATTGGATGATGAGATGCTGCCTGCTCCGACAGCATGGAAATGCAGTTGCTGGTTCCTTGATCCGGAAACAGTCTTTTTGGAACTGGAAGCCGAAACCGATGAATCGATCACTGTCCAACAAGTGCGACAATTGCTTCTGGCCCCGTACGATTGCTTCGCAATGATGACGGACAGTGTCACCAGCAAAGATCCGGAACGCAAGGTGCAGTTGATCACATCCGTGCCGCTCGTTGACGGTGCGAAGTGTTCACCATGTGACGTCACACGGGAACTCAGCCTTTCTGCCGGACCACGCACGGTTCGCAGTTTTCCGCTGTGGCTGGAAGACGATCGCGTTCAGCATTCGCTTGGCAGCTACCGAGAACATGACGGTCAGTTAGAAATGGCTGGCGTCGGCAAGGGCGGCGTGACGTTACCGCTCGCGCTCGACTGGCATCCAAAACGCGGCGATGTGCCGGCCGACTGGGCAAAACTGACCGTCACCGAAAACCGTCGCACGGTAGGCGGACACGAAGCCAGCGGATTTCGGATTCGAGTCGGCGATCATCAGGTTCAGATCTATCGCAGCCTTCTACCTCCAACAATTTCTCGAGCCGTGCTCGGCCTGCATACGTGGGACGAAACTGTCTACGGCCGCGTGCCAGTGAAAGGCGGATTGCTTCAGCCTTTGGTGGAAGTTGAATATCCGGAATGAATTGAAATGCAAAATTCTTGGGCGTCGCTCATCCTTTCAGAAATTGATTGTGAAGACCATAAGCCGACCAATGGCTTTTTCAGCTTCAGACTTCGGTCGCCAACTTCGAATTCGAACAAATGGATCATCAGTAGCCAAAGGCGGCGATGTGGTGTGGAGGAAGAAGTGAATGAATCTGTGACGACTGTTATGAGGGCCAGTAACGGGACCGAAAAGATATCCAGTTCCTCCAGGCACAGGTGATTTGACAACTGCTCGTGTTTGCCGTTCGGTTATCGCAGGAAAGTCCCAGATCCCATTCTTGAAGTCACGAACTCGCTCATTCCACACAATGTCAAAAACACTTTCGCCATCAACGAGTTTCGGGACGATTTCGATTTTCGTTCCCCACTCAACATCGACCTTCCAATTTAAATCAGTCAATGGTACTTCGAACGAACCGCCGCCGCGAAAGATAGCCGTCTCGTTCAGCGTCGTCTCAATGGTGTGTTTTCCCGCCACTATGGCCGCTCGATTCTTCACCAATTCGGCAAGCTTTTCATCGAAGTTCTCCGGCGCGATCTTTTGCTCGGCAGATGTCGCAAAGAGGAAAGATTGATCATTGTCATTCACATCAAACAGAGTGACTGAAACCGACTGCTTTTCATCAAAAGCCGTTGCGATGTTTCTGGGCTTGGGAGGATCAATGGAAGGTTTCGTTGGGGCCCGTGAAAGAGCCGCAGTTGGTTGCTTCCACGAAAGATTGGGATCCAACAATTCTTCAAGGCGACGATCAACAATCACATCTGAAATTTTCTCGCGAGCATCAATCGCCTGCTGCATGCGTTGCAGGCGGCGAGTGAATTCAGCAAGTTCGGCTCGCTGAATTTCCTGGCGGGCGGTGAAGGTTTGCTGAACGAGGGCTCGCAAGTCGGCTCGCTGTTTGACACTGTCCGGATGGTCTTTGCCCAGCGTCGTTTCAGTGGATCGCACTTTCTCCGCGAGCTGCAACACGGGTTGTTCAAGATCGAAGAGGCGACGGCGGTATTCTGCAATCGGAACTTCGGGCTCGTCGAAATTGCGGCGATCAATATTCGAATTTGAGATAGATTCGGAAGGGGGATTGGTGTTGAATTCCATTTGCCGCATGAGCTTGGCCTTTTCAACCATGATCAATGCTTGTGGGTCGTCAGGGTTCAGATCTCTGGCTTTCTTGGCAACAACTTCCGCCTCTGCATAACGCCGATCTTTCATGAGCGGGTTGTATTGGTTTACAAGCAAATTGAATTCCTTCAAAGCGGCGATCTTTGCTTCGAGATCCTGGATCTTTGAGGTGAAGGATTCCGTGGCGACCTCAGACGGAACCTCCTGAGCCATCAGCATTGCGGATGGGAGCAACATACACGCGAACAGCGAGTGAAATAGAGACTTGATGAGATCAGACATTCTTGCCGTCCTGAAGGTGGATGCGAGTTGAGAACGCATGTGTCGGCCCTTCGGGCCTTTGGTTTCTGCTTGCTGTTTACCGGTGGCTCACGCCACCGGCAGAGGTTGTTTCGGACCTCCGGCCCTGAGTCGCATTGGTACTCCAGTTGTTGCTTTAGAAGAAGGATCATGGTGGTTTGGCTTCAGGCGTTGTCTGCCAGAGTTTGTTGGCGTCGGCTTCCGAGGGGCCAAGGTCGTTCTCGAAGATGTCGATGTCTGTTTGAATTGCCCCCCAATCCGCAAGTGGCGACAAAGCTTCGTCATCTGCTGTTCTGGAAGTATTCGGTGCTGCATTTGAAGCTGGCGCAGGACGCGAGTTTCCAAACTGCGATTGAGTGATCGAATAGATTCCAGCGATCAGGAGGCAACTCACAACGATGGCCGCCACAGCGTGAAAAGTTCTCAACGATGTTGGCCAACAGATCCTTCGACGTTGCGGCACGCGGCATTCTTCAGGCAACGCCATAATCGTCGGCTGCTGAAGATGAGCGAGACACATCTGCAGCACCGTCGCGGCTGCTTTGGCTTCACGTGCAAATCGTCGTCGGGCTGCTCCACTGGAGACCAAGACTTTGATCGCGACCGTTCGATCCAGCGGCCCGTCGAAGGCTTTCAGGACGATCCCCATTCCACCGGAGCCAATCACGCCGGAAACTTCATAGCCGCCAATTCGCCCGAGCATCTGAGGATAGTCTGTTGGATTCAGCATCGCCAGAACCTGTGAAACTTCGGCCGACGCCGACGCTTTACCGTCACGGACATTGTCGCGTTGATTTTGATGATCGGATGATGATGTCCCAAACGCAGTCGCCTCGAACGGCTGGTCTCGAAGAAAATCTTCGGCGTCACTCCATGACGATGGGTCCGCAGCGACCAGTTGAATCTGCTGACGGCAGGCTTCGCAGAATTCCAGATGCCGAAGAAAGTCCGCCTCGTCCGCTAAAGACAGCAGATCGGCAAGGTAACGTTCAAGCAATGACGGATCACAGGTTTCAGGATGAGCATTCATCGGCATCCTCCTCCATATCTTTCACAGTGTCCCTGAGACGCCTCATGATGCGGCTGCGAGCGGCGTAGATCACAGCTTCGGATCGTTGCAGCCGTTCGGCCGCTTCAGCGATAGTCAGCCCATCGATCATTGTCATTGCAAATGCCTGCCATGTGGTGGCGTCGGCTCGGGTTCGAACATGTTCGGCCGCCTGACGGAACAGTTGCCGTCGGTATTCACGAACAAGCCGCGAATTCAGGTCGCTGTCTGCATGATCTTCCGGAATTTCGACGGGAAGCAACTGGCCGCCAACCGCACGATCTTTCGGTTGTCGAGTCAACATACGGGCCGATATATCCGGGCGAACTGCTCCCACGCCGCCTGATCGCGCGCGTCGGCGACTCGAATCAGCAGGCTGTCTCGCGTTTCCGGAATCTCATCCACCAGTCATCCTCCGGCCTAAGAACACAGGCCGAGACGAATTCTGACAGGTCGGAGACAGAATTTCTGCCCAAAAGGAGTGAAGACTGAGTTAAACGACAGTGAAGTCCACAGACAAGCTCCAGGTGCTGAGAGCGCCGGTTGTTGATACCGCGCGCACCCAGACTCGATAATCATATGGAGCCATGTTTGTGGACGGCGTATAACTGGTTGTCGTGAGATTTGTCAGGTTAATCACAACCCCACTTCCGTCGCGTTTCGAGACCCACAATTGATATGTGGCCGCGCCTTGCACTGGACTCCACAAGAACGTTGGAGTTCGATTTGACGTCGATCCGAAAGGGCCAAGTACAATTGGTTGACCACCGACATTGAAATCCTGCGCCAGGCTCCAGCCACCATTGAGGCCCTGATTGTTGGAACCACGTACCCACCAACGATAGTTGCCAACCGGAAGGACCGTTGATAGGGACAGGCTGGTTGCGGTGACACCCGACTGATTGAGAACAACCGCGTTCGTGGATCGGTTCTGCACCCAAACGTGATACTTCGTCGCACCCGGCAGCGCTTGCCATTGATACGTGGGTTGATTGTTGAAGCCGGGCGATAAAGGGGATGTGAGGACCACTCGCGGAGCAATTGTGAATTGCTGCGAAATCGACCACGTCGCGAAATTATTGCCCGCATCAATGCCTCGCACCCAGGCAACGTAATTGCCCAGCGGAAGACTGGCTGTTTGATATGAATTCGTCGTCAAAGTTGACTGACGAATAACCAGTGACTGCCCCGTCGTCAGATTATTCACCCAGAGATCATATTTTGCTGCACCTGGCAATGCCGCCCATGTCAGCAGAATACTATCGTTAAGCGTGTTGGGAAAACTGTCGAGTACGACGGCCGTATTGATCTGAAAATCTTTGGGAGGCGACCAGATGCTCAGAACACCTGCCGCAGTTTTCGCTCGCACCCAAACGCGATATTTGCCAATCCCCATCGGATTTGTAGACGTAAAGCCTGTCCCACTGACATTGGTCTGAATGGCGGGATTTTGTCCAGTCGAGAGGTTATTGATCCATACATCGTAGCTGGCAGCGCCAGGAACGGTCGACCATGTTATTTCAGGAGACTGTAGCTGCGTCATTCCAATTGGAGTCTGAACAACCGGCACACCAACAACGGCGTTGAGCGTCAGGCGGTTTCCATTCCCGGTCAGAATCTGAACCCCCGGTATCGTGACAAGGCCAACGGAATCTGCTGTCACTGTGCCGGACTGCAAAACCTGATTTGTCGTCACGTTTCTATTCTGCCACGTCACTGACTGTCCCGGCAGAGCCTTGAATGCAAGTGTTCTTTGTGGCGTCACGTCGGCCGTCTGAACACCCGCTCGCGAACGCAGGGTAACAGCAAATTGGTTCGAACTGTCCACGATCGCCGGACCGAAATTGTTCCACGGAACGGACCAGTCCAATGCGAAGTTGTAGAAATCAGTACCAGTCAGTGGTGAAACAAGCGGGCCGGAACCTGATGCATTCGAAAAGGCGATCAGAGCACTGTCTTTGCGGAAAATCCAGTCAGAATGGACTCCTCCGGGGATTCCGAACATTGCTTCGTTCTGGAAGTCGAAACCCATCCAGTTATGCTCCCAGTTGCCACGGTTTTCTGCTGTGAATGCAACGCGAGCATTGTTTAGCGCCGCGACAATCGGAAGGCCTTGAGTCTGCCAGTCGATGACATCATCCAATTTACCGTGCCCGACCATCAGCAGTGCCATCGGTTCGGCGCGCATGACGTTGAGCATTTGCTGGTGATTCATCCAGTCATACACACCCGTGTTGTTGTACTTTGTCAGTCTGGACGCATACGGGCCTTTATTGACGATGGGCAGGTTTGATGCCGTCGTTCCCCAGAGACTTTCAAACTGCCCCAGAAAGAGTACGCTGGTGGCGTAGTTCGTCATCGGTTGGCTGGCGTAGATCCACGAAAAATAATCCCCGTAGCGAATTCCCAGAGACAGCGCTCCTGAGGCCCCCATGGAGTTGCCCTGAATATGCACAGCCTGCGGATCCACATTGAAGTTCGCTTTCACCTGATCCATCATCTGAAACAAACGTTGTTCAGTGAAGTTTTCGATGTGACCACTGGTTGGAATCTCTCCATCGGTGATGTAGTTATGATCGGCCGCAAAACCATACCACCATGTATTGATGTGTCCGGACTGACCGCCGCCGTCATCCGGAAACACTTGAATCACGGGCCAGCCGAAGTCCGCATTTGTTTCCAGTCGATAACGTTCGCCGTAGGCATGCGGCATCAACCGCATTGGCCACGCCACGTTTGGGTTATAGTTGACCGGAAGGGCGACGCTGTAGTTGTAGGCATAACCTTCAAACGTGGGATTCCAGTTTGCATAATCCATGAATTGTGTATAGACGCGGCCACCACCATTATTGATCTGAGACACCAGGACCGGCTGCGAGGCAGCGACGATTTCAGCCACAGGACTTGTCAGTGTATTCACGCCCGCGGTCAGAGTCTGACTTTCCACTCCGTTGATGACTTCAGTCACGGCATAATATGAGTTACCTGCTTCGCCGGACTGCATTGTGTACACAAACAGCCCGGTATCATTGGACAGTGGCGCACCCAAATCCTGAATCACAAAGTTCGTTGGCGCGCCGACGCCTGTCAGATCATGATGTGAAGTGTTGTCATTTAATGGGCCCCATTTGGAAGTCAGTTTTTGACCTTGTCCAATGTTGGCAGTGGTGATGGGAGAGGAAGAGCGATAGACGTTGTAACCTTCCCCCGTCACATTGGTGTCTTCCTGCCATGTCACGAAACTCTGCCCCGAGCGATGCACAACCTGCAGTCCGGATGCTGCCAGCAATTGGCGAGTTTCCAGAATTTCGGCGACAAGGGGCGTTGATTGCAAATGTCTGCGTTTGGATAGCGACAGCCGATTTCGCAGTTTATTGATGAAGCGGGAAATGCGTGTCATGCCAGGCATGTGAAAGTCTCACCGGCAAAAAAGTGAATACAAGGGCATACTTATTATTGAAGTGTGCAGGCTAACTGTTCGTCAGAAAAGACATCCTCACTAAAGTCAGAATCCAATTGATAGTTCCTGCCTCTGCGTAGCGATTAAATGATTTGTGATGAATTTACATCAGACAGAGTTTGCGGATTCTGTTGCATGAGTGCCACAACGGACTATGATGGTAGTTTTCCGCCACATCTGGGTTGTCAACGATTTATGCTGAGTCCTGCTGAATCTGTCGGGCTGTTTGGAACAACTCTTGATAACCGCATTCGCAAGGCTGCACAGCGAGTCGGTGACGGAACATTGGCAAGGATTTCCGATCGTTTGCGAATTGACGCTCAGGCAAATGCAGTGGTTTATGAGCGTGACGGTGTCGAAGAACCCGTACGAATCATGTTACGACCGCTGCTCGCCATGCCGGAACAGCTCAACTATGTCGATCATGTTTGCCTGAAGCTTGCCGAAGCATTGAAGCGTATACCAGCCCTTTATCTGGAAGACGAGCACGTTCGCAAAGTTCTGGCAATCACTCCGGAAGAAGATCAGTGGCTGCGAGATATCTGGACGCCGCAGCATCAGCATCTCAATCCGATGTATGGTCGTCTCGACGCTGTCTGCGACTTCACCAGCGCGGGTTGGCAGGAATCTTTGCTGTTTCTGGAACCCAATCTTTCCGGCGTTGGCGGCATTCATTACGCGCCATTGGCCGAACAACTGGTCATGCGCGATGTCGTACCCACATTGCTGGCGCAGGACCCCGAATTGGATATTGAGCTGCCGCGCGATCAGCGTGATCTATTTCTGCAAGTGCTGATAGATCACGCACGCGCCATTGGGCGAAAGAATTTTCGTCTGTGTCTGGTGGAACCGAAATATTCGCATGACGGTCCGAACGAACAGTCGATTCTGAAACAGTATCTGTCTGCACGGCACAACATCACGATCGTGCATGCGGATCCGACAGAGCTGCGCATCGAAGGTGACGAAGTCTATTACGAAGACGTACAGATCGATGTTGCTTATCGCGACTATGAAACTCGCGATCTCGTCGCGCTCGAAAAAGAAATCGGCAGACCTCTCGACGCCATGCGACTGCTGTTTCGGCAGAACCGAGTTGTCTCGTCGATGGTGGGGGATTTTGATCACAAAAGCTGCTGGGAACTGATGACGGATGAGACCGTTGCATCGCGTCTGTTCACTGCAGAAGAACGCCGACTCTTCAGACGCCATGTGCTGTGGACGCGCATTGTCGGTGATCGCCGCACCACACTTCCGCACGGCAAAGAAGGGCAACTGCTGGACTTCGCTCGCCAAAATCGCGAACGCCTCGTGCTGAAGCCGAATCGTGGCTACGGTGGAAAAGGCGTGCATCTTGGATCGGCCACAGAGCCTGAGGTGTGGAATCAGTTGATCGAAGAAGCTGCCGCGTGTTATACCGATCCTGAAAAGTCGTGGGTGCTGCAATCCGTCGCAAGGTTGCCCGTTCATGAGTTCCCTGTGGTCGGCCCCGGCGGTACTGTCTTCGAAGAGCCTTTTTATGCTGTCATGGGATTCGCGACAACCGAAAATGGTCTGGGAATTCTTTGCCGCGTGTCGCAGAAGCAAGTCGTCAACGTCGCTCAACACGGTGGCCTGGCGGTTGTTCTGACAGCTCGACCGCCGCGTGAACTCAAGATGCCTCGCCGCACCCCGGTTCGCACTGACGGCGCGGAGCAAACACTAAGGAACCGTATCACAGAACTGCTGCATCTGGATCAGACCATCGGCCTGATGAGCTGGGACGAAGAAACGAAACTCCCGTCCATGGGGCGAGCTCAGCGCGGTGAGCAACTGGCGACGCTGGAAGGAATTCGGCATGGTATGCTCACGGCCGATGACATAGGAGATCTCATTGAAGAAGTTGCTCAACAGCGCGAAGGCGATGTCCGGTGGACTCGCGAACTTGCGTTGTTGCGACGTCTGCGGCGACAGTCGCTGGCAGTGTCAGAAGAATTGATCCGCGATCTGGCGAAAGCAAAGTCACGATCTCTCGGAGTGTGGGAAGACGCTTATGCGGCGAATGATTTTTCTCGATTTGCACCGGCATTCGAAAAACTGCTGACACTGGTGCGCGAACGTGCGGTCACGTTAGCTCAAGGCGGCGATCCATACGATTCGCTGCTGGATGAATATGAGCCGGGAATGAGTCGATCGCGGCTTGATCCCGTGCTGGCGAACCTGAAGCTAAAGCTCGTTCCGCTGGTTGAAAAATTGTCCGCCGGCACCGCAGGGAATTCGGAGCTCCTGAAAGGCCGCGAATTCTCTGAACATGGTCAATGGGATTTGTGCCGTCGAATTCTGACAGCCATCGGTTTCGATTTCGAACGTGGACGTCTCGACCGATCAACACATCCGTTTACAGCCCAAATGGGATCGCACGACGTACGTCTGACAATTCGCGTTCGCGAAGACGATCTGCCCAGCGCGGTCCTGACGACACTGCACGAAGGCGGCCACGGATTGTATGATCAGGGTTTCATGCCAACCGATCGCGATTCGTTTCTCGGCGAAGCGCCGAGCATGGGGTTGCACGAATCCCAATCACGACTGTGGGAAAATCACATCGGTCGCAGTCGGTCGTTCTGGCATCGCTGGTTTCCGACGATTCAGGCGATCTTCCGGGACGCGACCGTGGGTCTTGACGGCGAAGATTTCTTCAAGGTTGTGACAGCCATCAAGCAAACGTCCAGCCGAGTCAACGCGGATGAAGTTTCCTATCATCTGCATATTCTGCTGCGTTACGAACTTGAACGAGCGTTGATTTCCGGTGACTTAACAGTTCAGGATTTGCCGGGGGCCTGGAACGAACGCAGTCGTTCGTTGTTCGGGAATACGCCGGCGAGTGATCGAGACGGCGTGCTTCAGGATTCACACTGGGCCGTTGGCATGTTCGGCTATTTTCCGTCGTATACGATTGGCAGCCTTTATGCCGCTCAACTTGCGGACGCATATCAATCAGCACATGGTCTCACAGGCGACCTTGACGGCAGCGAGTTTCAGCATTTGCTGGCATGGCTGCGCAGTCACGTCCATCAGATCGGCCATCGCATGGCGGCGGAAGATGTGATTCGCAAAATCACAGGAAGTGGTCTCGATTCCACCGCATTTTTCAAACATATTGCGCGGAAGCATTAACCAATCGTGATGTTAACAAGACCGTCGCTGACAACTTTGTGCCTCTCCTGCTTACTTCAATGCAGCGGTCGTTGCATTGATCACGGGTGTTGGCGGTTTACCTGGATCAAACGACAACAATCGCTTTCCTTCTTTGAGCAGGAAATCTACATCCATGAATGGATCGTAGCTGATGTCCTGCCAGCGAATCTTGCCCTGCGGATCTACAATGAATGTCCCGTGCAATGCGGCCTTTTCGAAGTCGTCGTAGCAGCGATACTCGCGGAAGACGGTCATCTCCGGATCAGCAACAAGCGGAAAAGGAAGCGGCTGCTCCAGTCCTTCAGAAGCAAGCTTCAGATTGACCTGTTGATCAGTACTGATGGCAACGACTTCAAACCCGGCAGCCTTTACGTCGTCAAACTTTTTCGCAATCGCTTGCAGTTGTTCGGCACAATGCAGGCAGCCGTATCCGAGATAGAAAACGACAATCACTGGCCGACCACGATAGTCCTTGAGCGAACGCACCTTTTGGTCGATATCCGGCAAGGCCCAGTCCGGAGCTTCGCGCGGCGACCAGCCAATCGGTCCCAGGGAATCCAGATTTGGTCGCGAACCAATATCGGTTGGAAGTTCACGAGGCTGTCGCCAGTCAGGTGCATATCCGAAATCAGCAGCGATGGGAGTCAACCTGACCATTGGCGGCACGTCGAGATCGATTGTCGATGAGATCTTTCGCAGTTGCTCAAAAGCGGCCTTCGATTCCTCTTTTTTGCCCGCAGCAAACAATACTTCAATCTGACTGGCAAAGGCTCTCACTTCGCCGGGATTTGACTTGATGTTTTGCTCCGCCTTCTTGATTGCGTCTTCTGTCTTGCCGGCCCGAAGCATGGCTGCAATTAAATCATCATTCGATACGCTGGCTTTCGTATACAGGTCTAACGCCTTTTCATGTTCGCCTTTGAACGTTGCAATTCGAGCGTCGATTTCGAAGGTCGCCTTTTCCATGCCTTCAATCTTTCCTTTGAACTTGTCCGCAGCATCCTTCCTGGCTTTTTCGATTGCCTTTTCTTGTGCCTTTTCGTCAGACTTATCATCAGGCTTTGCTTCACGAGCTTTTGATTCTGCTTCCGTAACCGCTGTCGTTTGCTTTTGTTTCTCTTCATCCAGCAGCTTTTGCAGCCGGTCACGGTAAACGACCGCCTGGCCTTCTGCACCAACCGCCGCCAGCGCCGAACCAATCGCTCGATTACGGCGCAGGTCGATGTCGGCATCGCCCGTTTCTTCCAGCCACGATGTACCGTCCAGTGCGACGATCGCTGGATACATTTCGAAGCTCTCGAGCACATTCAGTAGTCGGTCGCGGCCGTATTTGAAACTTCCTGATTTGTCCAGCGAATTGTATTTCGGGTGCCGTGGCAGACTGAGCATATTGCGAGCAAGATCTTCGGCATCATGGGCACGGCCGATCGAGATCATGTTGCGAATGCACCATTCGTTATTGTGGGCAAAGTTATGAATCTGATCGGGAAGTACACGATCGTTCATCATGTGAAAATAATCCACACGAGCCGACGCTTCCTGTTGATACACGGCATCATGGTAACGGTGCAACTTCGAATAAATATGTCCGGGCATGTGCCACATGTGAGCAATCGCCGGCGCAGCAAGTCCACCAAGTGCGGCAGATTTTAACGCCAGTTCCGGCTTTTTGCTGTCCCACAAGTGAATCCGATAATGATGCGCTGGATGCAGCGGCTCAACATCCAGCACCTGCTGAATCATCGCATCAATGCTGAGGTTTGAAGCCATATGCAGGCCGTCGCGTTTTGCAGACCAGAAGTACTCACACAGAAACGCTTTGGTTTCAATATCGTCAGGATATGCAATCAGAATATCTTCCAGATCGCTGACGTATTTGTCGGCTCGTTCTTCTTTTTGCTTGTCGTCGTCAGTTTTGGCGTTGATGAATCGATCAAAAGCTTCGATGAGCATCTGCTCACGCTTTGCGACTTTGTCTTTGCGTTTGACTGCTTCTGCGATAAAGCCTTTCGCACGCTTGTCGTTGCTGCGATTTGACATTGCCATACCCCAGTACGCCGTAGCACAATCAGGGTCCAGCATCGCCGCCTGGCGAAACGAACGTTCAGATTCGAAATACCAGAATCCGTGCAACTGCGCGATACCTTGCTCGAAGAACTTCCGCGCTTCACCGTTTGAGGTTGTCACAGGAAATCTTACAACGCCGCAGCCTTCAATCAGATGTGCCGACTGCCGTGGGCCTTCGTTGAAGACTTCACCGTGGAGGGAATGACCTTCTTTGAGCGCATCTTCGGCAGCCTTGGTTTCTGCAGCCGCCTTCGCTTCTTCTGGCGGCTTGGTTTCGGCTGGCGTAGATTCTACCAGTTTGGCTTCTTCTGGCTTTGCAGCAGCAGCAGTTTCTTGCGCAGAGACATAATGATGGAAATTCATCGACGCTGCTAAGAGCAGGATCGTAGAAATAAAAAACGACGACCTTCGCGAAACGAAAAACGAACTCATGGCGATACCGATCTATGTCATTTTTTTCAGAAAGCGATTTAACAACCGACCTGCGCGTTCCGCATGTCCCGTCTCCCCCGAGATCGGGGGAGACTGTTTTGGTTGCGTCAGCACGGACGTGGCTGACACTTGCCGACAGTCCGGATGAAGGGGATGACCTTGTTTATTATCAAACGAAGTTGAGGAACAAAATGTGAGAATCTCGCCTCACCCTAACCCTCCGCCCCCGTGGAACATTTGTGAAGTTGGAAAATCGTTTGCGGGGGGGAGAGGGGACAATCGCAAGCGACAACCGAATCGAATTAAACAAACGGCGTTTTACCTGGAATCGCGACCGGTGGAACTGGAATGTCCGTCCATTCGTAAGATTTCGGAGTCAGGTCTTCCTTTGAGTTCAAAGCGGCGTCCCAGGTCAGTTTCTGACCGGTATAACCTGCCATACGACCGGCGATTGCCATCAGGGTACTCTTGCACATGTAGTCGCCATTGTTGATTGGATTGCCGTTCCGAATACTTGCGAAGAGTTCATTGTGCTCGATCTGGTACATGTCGCCGTCTGGCCCGTCATATTTCCAGAGCAGCTTGCCAGCATGATCTTCGATCTTGTGGCTCATCACATTGACGCGTCCTTTGGTACCGATGATGAAGTCTTCCACTTCATTTTCGCAGTTTGCCCAATGACGGCAGCGAGCAAACGCTTTGACACCATTTTCCCATGCGTAGACGATGTTGAAGTGATCGTAGATGTTGCCATATTTGGCATCGGTGCGAACCTGTCGACCGCCAGAACCACTGATCGTCGCTGGCGGCACATCGTTCATGGCCCACATCATTTTGTCAAGACTGTGAATGTGTTGTTCAACATTGAAGTCGCCAGACAACCATGTGTAGTAGTACCAATTGCGAATCTGATACTCCATCTCACTATCACACTTGTCGCGAGTCCGACGCGGATCCCAGACACCGCCTGACATGTAACTGCACTGCATCGAAACGATATCGCCGATCGCGCCATTCTTAATCTGTTCAAACGTCGCGACTTTTCCCGGGTGGTATCTCCAGCATAGACCCGACACCAAAGCTAATCCATTGGCTTTCGCCATTTCAGAGGACGCCATCACCGAACGTACGCCAGGAGCATCGACAGCGACGGGCTTTTCGCAGAACACATGCTTGCCAGCTTCAATGGCGGCACGCAAATGCTGCGGGCGAAAATGTGGAGTGGTAGCCAGCAGAACAACATCAGACTTTTCAATCACACGCAGATAATTGTCGAAGCCTGAGTAGGCCGTATCATCAGAAACGGTGACTCGTGGAGGCGCACCGTCTTTGTTGAACATGCGTGTCATCGATCGACGAACACCAACAGTTGCGTCCTGAAAAATATCGCCAACCGCAACGAGCTCAGTTGCGGAATCCGCATTCAAAGCCTGCTCGGCGGCTCCCGATCCGCGACCACCGCAGCCGATCAGACCGACTTTCAGCAAATCACTGCCAGCGGCAAACGCACCGGCGTTGAGTGGTTTTGAGATTGCGGCAATCGTCGCAGCACCTGCGGCCGATGTCGCGAGAAAACTGCGGCGAGACGTTTCCGTCTGGGATTTAACGGTGTCCAAAGGTGCATTTTTCATAACGAGCCACCTGAAATAGTGTTGAGGCAGGAAAAATCAATGGCAGGAAGTCGCCGCGACATCTTCGAAGCGTCGATCATCGATCGAACTCTTCCGATAGCAATTCACGGTGCATACAGGGTGACCACGGATTGACGTCAGGTCAAGGCAGCAGGCCAACTTCGTTGCCGTTTCGAGACGGCAGAACAATGGTGGGAAGAGTTTAGCGGCAGCATCGATTACATAAGAATGAACGATCACTGGGGGATTCATATTCAGCAAAGGGGGCTGTTGAGGCCCAACAATCAACTGAACACGACCAGCCACAGGATGATCAGTATCAGAACCGCGATCACCGCATAGATCGTGACTTTGCTGCTTGAGACGCCTGACAGGACGCCTTCTTTCGCACTCTCTTGTTCCCCGCGGATGGCATCTTCCATATCGTCTTCATCCCAGAGTGATTTCTTTTTTGCTTTGCTTTTCTCAGCCTTCCTGTCCGCCTTGTCTTGCTTCTTTTTGGCTTCGACCGGGATGAGATTTCCCATGTCCTCATCCCCGAGATCGTCGAATTTGCGAGCCTTTGGCCGACTTGTACTCTGGTCCACCCGGAAGACATCATCGAAGACCGCGTTCACGACTTTTTCTTCTTCGTGGGCCGCTTGGTTGCGATTGTTCGGCGCGACCTTACTTTTCAATGGCTTGCGTTTGTCTTGTTCCGGTGTGCTGTCAGCGCCAGCAGCAGCATTCGGAACCCCAGCAACGCTGCGTTTAGCTTTGTCGATGTTCTGTTGGGACTTGTCACGCGCTGATCGAGATTTATCCTGAGCCACGAGTGGCTTGTCGGAACGCGGCGTGCCGGATTTTGAAACATCCACTTTCGACTGATCGGAACCAGTCTTCAGCTTTGATGGTGCTGGTTGTGATGGTGCTGGTTGTGATGGTGCTGGTTGTGATGGTGCTGGTTGTTTTGAATCCGCTACTTTCTGAGGAGATTTGGAATCACTTGATTTTGGATCGTGCGACGAGGTGCGTGATCCGGAGGTGTGTTCTGGGACCAGTTGAACATCATCAGGAATCGGCAAGAGTGGCATCTCGGCTGACGATTCGCCGGATAATGATTCGTCGGACGGTGATTTTGAATCCTTCTTCTTTCCCCGCTTTGTGTTGGCTCTGGACTTCGCTTTCTGAACGAGAGCCTGTTGGCGTTCTGCTTTCTCGGCACGCTCCCGATCTGCTTTTTTGGCCTCGGTACGGAACTTTTCCGTGCGAGCGTCTTCTTCGATTCGTGCTCTTTCGTCGGCTTCCACTTCCGCTCGCAGAGCCTCGTCTGCGATAGCTTTTTCGTCAGTCTCAGCGGCGAGTCGACTCTGCTCCGCGTTCTCGCTAACCGCCGAATCACTCTTGGCCAGAAGTTGTTCTTCTGCTTCGATCTCCGCCAGAAGCTGTTCTTCTTCCGCCTGCGCCCTGACCGCAGCTTCAGTACGAGCCGTCTCAGCGTTGACTTTCTCTTCTGCTTCGATCTCCGCGAGGAGCTGTTCTTCTTCCGCCTGCGCGCGAGCCGCCGCTTCAGCGCGAGTCTGTTCAGCTTTGGCTTTCTCTTCAGCTTCGATTTCGGCCAAAAGTTGTTCTTCTTCCGCTTTCGCTCGCCCAGCAGTTTCAGCACGAGCCTGTTCGGCTTTGGCTTCTTCAGCTGCAGTTTCGGTTAGAAGCCGTTCTTCCGCCTTCGCGACAGCTTTCTTGTCAGCTCCGCCTTTATTGAAGAGCCTTCCGAAGAAGCCTGCTTTCTGATCGTCCGACTTTGCCTTTTTCGCGGGGCCTTTTGATTCAGGGACTACTGCGACATCAATTGACGAATCGGACTTGTTTTCTGATTCGAGAAGAGAGGTATCGATGAGCGGAGAAGCGACTGGTTCGAAAGTCGCTTCCTCAACAACTTCCTCAACGGAAGGCGTTGCGGATTCGGCTTGAGTTACGGCCACAACATCGATTGCGGTGTCAATTCCGTTGGCGACTCGTTCGGCCGCTGCGATTCGTTCGGCGACTTCGCGAGCTGCTGCTTCTGCTTCCTGTTGAGCCCGTTCCGCTGCAGCAATCTTCTCGGCAGCTTCGCGTTCTGCACGCGCTCGATCAGCGATTGCTCGTTCTGCAGCAATTTTTTCAGCGGCAATTTTTTCTGCAGCCAGTCGTTCGATTCGAGCCGTTTCGGCGGCGGCAAATGCAGCGGCCTGCTGCTCCTCAATGGCGCGACGAGCTGCGGCGAACTTGTCAGCCATAGCTTTCTCAGCGGCTTCGATTTCCGCTCTCGCACGTTCCGCCGCCGCCACGCGTTCTGCGGCTTCACGCTCTTCGTCCGCCTTGATCCTGGCAGACTCCTCGGCGATGATGCGATCTTCCTCTGCTCTGATTCTTGCGAGTCGTTCTTCTTCGGCTTTGTGAGCGGCTTCTTCGGCAGCCAGACGTTCAGCTTCGGCTTTCTCACGAGCGAGGCGTTCTTCTTCTGCAATGCGAGCGGCTTCTTCGGCAGCGAGACGTTCAGCTTCGGCCTTCTCGCGAGCGAGTCGTTCTTCTTCGGCAATGCGAGCGGCCTCTTCGGCAGCCAGCGTTCGGCTTCGGCTTTCTCGCGAGCCAAGCGTTCTTCTTCTGCAATGCGAGCGGCCTCTTCGGCAGCCAAGCGTTCGGCTTCGGCTTTCTCGCGAGCCAAGCGTTCTTCTTCGGCTTTGCGAGCGGCTTCTTCAGCAGCCAAGCGTTCGGCTTGTGCTTTCTCGCGAGCGAGTCGTTCTTCTTCCGCAATGCGAGCCGCTTCTTCTGCAGCCAGGCGTTCAGCTTCCGCCTTCTCACGAGCCAAGCGTTCTACTTCGGCTTTGCGAGCCGCTTCTTCTGCAGCCAGACGTTCAGCTTCCGCCTTCTCGCGAGCCAGACGTTCTTCTTCGGCGATGCGGGCGGCTTCTTCAGCAGCCAGACGTTCAGCTTCTGCCTTCTCGCGAGCCAGACGTTCATCTTCGGCGATGCGGGCGGCTTCTTCAGCAGCCAGACGTTCAGCTTTTGCTTTCTCGCGAGCAAGCCGTTCTTCTTCGGCTTTGCGAGCCGCTTCTTCAGCCGCCAGGCGTTCGGCTTCGGCTTTCTCGCGAGCCAGCCGTTCTTCTTCGGCGATGCGGGCCGCTTCTTCGGCAGCCAGGCGTTCAACTTCTGCCTTCTCGCGAGCCAGCCGTTCTTCTTCCGCTTTCCGAGCGGCCTCTTCAGCAGCCAGACGTTCAGCTTCGGCCTTCTTGCGAGCCAGCCGTTCTTCTTCCACTTTCCGAGCAGACTCTTCAGCGGCCATACGTTCGGCTTCGGCTTTCTCACGAGCCAGACGTTCTTCTTCGGCAATACGAGCGGCCTCTTCAGCAACCATGCGTTCAGCTTCGGCCTTCTCGCGAGCCAAGCGTTCTTCTTCCGCTTTGCGAGCGGCTTCCTCAGCAGCCAGTCGCTCAGCTTCGGCTTTCTCACGGGCGAGTCGTTCTACTGCGGCAATGCGGGCGGCTTCTTCAGCAACCAAACGTTCAGCTTCTGCCTTCTCGCGAGCAAGCCGTTCTTCTTCGGCTTTGCGAGCCGCTTCTTCAGCCGCCAGGCGCTCAGCTTCGGCTTTCTCGCGAGCAAGTCGTACTTCTTCGACTTTGCGAGCCGCTTCCTCAGTAGCCAGGCGTTCGGCTTCCGCTTTCTCGCGTGCGAGTCGTTCTTCTTCCGCGATGCGAGCCGCTTCTTCAGCCGCCAAGCGTTCAGCTTCTGCCCTTTCCCGAGCCATGCGTACTTCTTCGACTTTGCGAGCCGCTTCCTCGGCAGCCAAGCGTTCAGCTTCTGCTTTCTTGCGTGCAAGCCGTTCTTCTTCCGCAGTGCGAGCGGCTTCTTCAGCCGCCAGACGTTCGGCTTCGGCCTTCTCGCGAGCAAGCCGTTCTTCTTCAACTTTGCGAGCGGCTTCTTCAGCCGCCAGACGTTCGGCTTCGGCCTTCTCACGTGCAAGCCGTTCTTTTTCGGCTTTACGAGCGGCTTCTTCGGCCGCCAGACGTTCGGCTTCGGCCTTCTCGCGCGCAAGTCGTTCTTCTTCAGCTTTACGCGCAGCTTCTTCTGCAGCCAGACGTTCAGCTTCGGCCTTCTCACGTGCCTGCCGTTTTTCTTCGGCTTTTCGGCGAACTGCTTCTTCGGCGGCAGCTTTTTCAGCGGCGATACGGTCTGCTTCTGCCTTCTTGAGAGCAGCTTTTTCCGCAGCCGCGCGAGCTGCCTGCTCAACGATTGCGCGTTCCGCTGCCGCTTTTTCCGCGGCGATTTTTTCCGCAGCTTCGCGTTCGGCCGCATCTGCTGTCGCTCGTTGAGCAGCGCGTATTGCGGCAGCTTTCTGCGAGGCGGTCATCTTGACCACGGGAGGCTTAGCTTCCGGTGCCGCAGAGATTACTGGAGCAGGGCTTGGCGCATTTGTAGATGGCGACGGAACCGGTGGCGTCTTCAGCACAGGCTTCTTTGCCGCTGCGGCGTCATCATCCGAAGAAATAGGGCTTCGCGCGGGGGCTCGTTCCACGTTGGACTGCGAGCTGTCCGCGACAGTCTCGTGACGATCATCCACGGGTTCAGCAGCTCGTGCCGGCTTGCTTGTTCCACGATCTTTGATAACCGGCTTTTCTTCAAGTACCGGAGTCTCCGGCAGTGCCGGCCCGCCCGCATCGAAGCCGGAGATGTCCGCGAAATGCTGTCGCAATTCGCGTGGCGAAGTCGGCTGGAACATCGTCGCGCCAAACTTCGTGGAGTTGATACTCTTCTTGACAGCGTCCGCATCCTCAGCGGCGAACAAGGCAATACACGGCACCTTCAGCGACCGCGCGTATGCCTGAATCTGCGGATAAATTTCTACGACGGGCGGCGCGTCGGCATCCGCCAGAAAGAGGACTCCGTCGGGGCGAGTCTTGCCCTTCATTATTTCGAACGCGACATCAGGCGTTTCAACAAAGTTCAACACAAACGAATACTGTTCGAAATATTTCTTCAGCTTCTTTTCCCGCTTTCGCCCTGCCTCAACAACGAGCAGATTGAATTCTGTTTTAGTGGCTGCACCTGCTGACGATTTTGATCCCGCTCCGCCGGATTCCGTCGAATTCTGACCCGTCCCGCCCGCAATGACTTCACCCATTTCGGCCAGAGCGGCTCTGAGATCTTTGTTGACCTCCGCATACGTTTGATATCGTGCTGACGGATTCAGCTCCAGCATCGTCTGACAAACTTTGTAGACTCTTTCCGGAAGTCCCGGGAGGACGTGCTTCAGCGGACGTATGTTGGCATACCGCTGTAGTTGCAGCTTTTCTTCGCGGTCTGCAGTCCGTGGCCATGGACCTTCGCCGCAGAGCAATTCGTAATAGATTGAACCTGCAAAAAAGATATCACTCCGCGGATCATTACGCGGCGCGTTTGTGCCGCGTTCCAGCGTGGAGTATTCCAGCGCTCGCTGCACGTCGTCGCTTGTGCCAGCCTGGGTCGCATCTTCGGCCCCTGCCAAACCAAAGTCCACCAGTTTTGCGACACCTGTGCTACTCATCAGCACGTTTGTAAGCTTCAGGTCACGGTGCGAGGCACCCATCTTCAATGCGTATTCCAGACCCTCGCATATCTGCAGCATGCAACGCGTTGCTTCGACCGGAGACAGCGTCTTGCGAATCTTCATGAAGTCTCGCAGGTTTCCACCTTCCACGAATTCCATCGTGAAAAAATGAAAACGTCCCTCGTTGCCGATGTCGTAGATCGGCACGATGTAGGGATGAATAAACCTCTGACAAATGCGGGCCTCTCGTGCGAAGCTGGCAACGGTTCGAGGATCTTCGGCCCAGCGTTCACGAAGAAGCTTTAAAGCCACCATGCGATTGTCATCCACGGATGCCGCGCGGAATACTCGAGCAAAACTTCCGGAGGCGTTGCGATAGAGCAACTTATATCGCCCCAGAATCAAGCCTTCCGTTTCACCTTTGAGGATGCGACCGGCCTGCAGTGGCGTCAGCATTTGCCGCCGTTCCAGCATCTGCAGGATCGATTCCACAGAAACAGGCTCTGTCAGTTGTCCTTCCACGGAATTCCAGTCCGATGGGGACAGCAATCGTGATGTGAGGAGAAAGGACTTGAGTCCGTCTTTTGATTTAATCTGCGGCATCGACCGTGTGTCGTTCGGTTTGCGAGTGCGGAATTCTGCATTAGACAGTGTTGCAGATTGAATCACGACAGAAGTTTCCCGTTCCGACCTGACCTTGCAGAACTGCAAAGTTCACCTTTGAGATCCCTCTCAATGCAAGTTCGGCTCCAATCATCAGATTTTCTGCGGACGGGATGACTGTGACCGAATCCTACCACGTTCAGAGGGGTTGACAACGGTCCTTCCGAGGAAACTTCAGTGAGACGCATCAACGCCCCTAAATGTATAAACTCGTGGCGCAGAAACGCCATCGTTTTGTAGACACTTTTTCCCATTCGTGCCTTAAGCCGCCATCACAACCCCACTGAACGAATTCTCCGCGCAATACACGGCGAAAGTACCTTGACCTGAAAACTTGATCAGATCGGCAATCGGCAGACTCAAGGTCGTTCCTGGCCGTGAAATCGACAGAATCGGCACAGGGAGAAGTCTGACGAATAATGCGTTCGGGCATCATTGGAGGACATTCGGATCGATCACCGCGATGGTCCAGGCTGGCCCCCGACCCCCGGATGCCTCGATTTGAGCTGCGGTCGAGTGGCTTTAAGCCGAACCGAGGATGATCCGGCCGACAACGCACAGCATCGACGTCAGGCTGAAAATTGTCCCCAGAACCGTAATGATTCGCTTTCGATTCAGCTGAAAAGCAAGCCGCACGGAAAAATTTATCGTACAGCTCGGCGTGTCGCCCAACGACGGTAGGTAAACAGAGCGATCAATGCAACCCGTGGAAAAAGTATTCGCGACCAAATCCCTCTGAGTCCCGAGTAATGTTCAAATTCAATATGTTCATGCACCTCAGTGACCTGAGGACTCACACGATTAAATCGATGCGTATGCTTCCAGAATTTCATAGGGCCGCGTATCTGAGTATCAACGAAACCCGTCGGACTGACATCAGAATGCTCAGCCACCCAGTACACAGGAATTGGTCCCATCCACATTGTGAATACACCAATCGATCTATTCGCCAGCGGATCAAAACGGTGGACCTGCATGATCATCATTGGCGGTGTGAGTGCCTTCAGAATGCCGGTCTGAAAATGAAACGCCGATACCGCTTCAAGCGGAGCGTTTACGGTAAATCGATAGTCGAAAATAAGCATTATTGTTTATAGTCACTGAAAATTTGTTTCCGCAGAATTTCACCGATCTGCTGAATTGTTTTTACAGAACTCAGCAAAGCCGTGTGATGAAGTGTGACCAGTCGCCGGTGCAACTCAGTCGCATTCGCCAAATCGCCCACAACGCGAAATCGTTGCCTGCTATGAATCTTATGCAGACCGCTAAAACCCGGATCAATGGGAATTCCCGCCAGACGCGCTGAATCACAAAACTGTACACGTTTACTTTCGCTGACATGTTGAGGCAGCAGAAACGCGGCCTTGTAATACGCTGGATGAGTTTTACCAGCTTCCACGCGATCACGCAAATTCATTGCGGATCGTATGTGACTGTTGGCGAGTCTGACTGCGGCGGCATCGATCCGGGGTGAAATCTCCATGGCAGCCATCAGATCGAACAATCGCTGATGCCGCTGCTGGCTGTACACATCCAGTAGCAGAAGCTGCGGCAGCAAGACGGCCGCCTGCATTTCCGAAAGCGGGTAAGCATCATTTCCGCGTTGAGTATACAAGCGAATTCTCTGAGCCATCTGCGCGTTCGACGATATAACCGCGCCGCCACGTCCGGATGTCAATAATTTGCTTCCGCCAAAACTCAGTACGCCGACATCACCAAACGTACCGGCGCGCTGGCCATCAATCATTGCGCCGGGAGCTTGACAGGCATCTTCGATGACTGCGACTCTTCGCGCCGCAGCGATGCGGCAAACTTCGCGCATCGGCACCAGATTGCCATGCAAATGTGAAACGATGATCGCTCGCGTGCGATGTGTCATCGCGGCCTCGATCTGTTCAACGTCTGGTATCGGATAATCGGCGATCGTGTCGATCAGCACCGGAACGCATCCAGTCGTGAGCACATTGATGAAATTCGCTTTGAAGTCATACGCGGCAAGAATGACTTCATCGCCGGCCGAAACGGGTATCGCTCGCAAAGCCAGCTCGACCGCACACGTGCCACTGCTACATAGAATCGCATGTTCGACGCGGTGATATCTGCATAATGCTGCAATGAACGCATCGCAGTGCGGCCCGTGATAGCGCCCCCAGGAACCGTCTTCCGCCATCCGCGCGAAGACTTCGCGCGTGGCGTCATCAATGATCGGCCATGAAGGCATGCAGAGAGGTTGTGATGGACGGGTCACGGTACGTTACAGCCTTCTCAGTCCGCAGATTCTTCCTGCTCCATTTGCCACACGGTCGCCACGATCCGAATATGGTTATAATCGATGGAACCTTCCAGAAACTCAAAGACTGGCTTCAAACGTTCACAACCAACCTGACCAATGGCATGCCGTATTTTTTGTTGCACGTCTGGCGGAATCCACGGATCGAGCTCCACAATGCGATGCGTCTTCACGTATTCGCCCAGATACTTACCGACCGTATCGACCGAACGATCCAGTTGATTGGCGACGTCTTCAATCGACAGGGCTTGTTCGAATAAATCAAAGTACTCGCCCAGAGTGCTCTCACTGGGCCGCGACGTTCTGCTGCTGACCCGTACAACTCCTGCACTGGCAACTGCAACATTCATCGGCAGGTTGTGAGACTGACACCACTCCTTGACTGTATGCAGAATTACGGCTCCGAATTCTTTCTGCTTCTGAGCGCCAAGACCATGGATGCGTGCCAGCCCTGCGAGGTTCGAAGGACGCTGCCGCGCCAAATCGCGGAGTGTCGCGTCGCTGAAAATAATGTACGGCGGAACTTGCTTCTGAATTGCCAGGCGATTTCTCATGCCTCGCAGTTCTTCGAAAAGTTCGCGATCAACACCTTCCCATTGATCGTCCACGGTTTGAGCCGATTCAGCGACCTGCAGACGGAGTAACATTGGTGTCGCTTGACCTTTCAGAAGTTGACGCCCGGCGGGCGTCACTTCCAGGCAGTTGTATTCACCCACCTGACGCAGAAATCCCTGAGACAACAATTGATCAATCCAGTTTCGCAATTGCGGCTCTGGCTCGTCCTTCAGCAGCCCCCAGGTACTCAGCTTGTCATGACGGTTTTCCATGATGCGTTTCGCCTTCGACCCACGCAAGACCTGCGCGGTGTAGGCGGCACCGAAGCGTTCTCCTTGCCGCACAACGCACGACAGAATTTTCTGCCCCAGAATCATCGGTTCCTCAACCGGCTTCATTTCGTTCAGACAGAAATCGCACGCTCCGCAATTCTCGTGTTCCAATGTCTGACCAAAATGCTCAACCAATTGCCGGTGCCGGCATCGAGTACTCACGCAATACTGCTTCATCGCGGAAACAGATCGCTGACCGGCGCGAAGGACCTCGGGATCTTCCGTGTCCTTCATCAGATATTCCCATGTGTCGGCATCGTTTGCCGCATACAGCAGACAACATTCCGCCTCTAAACCATCGCGGCCCGCCCGCCCGCTTTCCTGTTGGTAGTTTTCCAGCGAACGTGGCATCTCCGCATGGATCACAAAACGCACGTTGCTCTTGTCAATCCCCATGCCGAACGCAACCGTTGCCACAATGATGCTGATATCTTCGTCGATAAATGCGTCCTGGTTTTTGCGGCGATCTGCATCCGACATTCCCGCATGATACGGCAGTGTCTTCACGCCCAGTCGGTTGAGGGATTCGCTGGTGCTGTCCACATTTTTGCGACTGATGCAGTAAACGATGCCGGATTCGCCCTTATGTCGTTGCAGAATACGTTGAATCTGACCAATCGAATCCGTCCGACGTTCAACGCGATATTGCAGATTCGGTCGATCAAAGGACCCCACCAGAATCTCGGCATCCGCGATTCCAAGCTGTTCGGCAATGTCCGCGCGGACCTGCTCCGTCGCAGTCGCCGTGTAGCCATGCACGGAGGCTTTTGGGAATGCTGTTTTCAAGCATCGCAACTGGCGATATTCGGGACGAAAATCGTGGCCCCATTGACTGATACAGTGGGCCTCATCAATTGCGATGAACGAAACGCCGGCCTTCTGTAGAAACTCAATGGTCTGCGGCTGCACCAGTCTTTCCGGGGCAATGTACAGCAACTTCAATTCGCGACTCCGGATCTTCGCGGCAACATCGCGTTTGTCCTGAGCCGTCTGCATGCTGTTAATGCACGCTGCAGAGACGCCGACTGCGTGCAACGAATCCACCTGATCTTTCATGAGCGAAATGAGTGGTGACACAATCAGCGCGAGTCCTTCGCGCGTAATGGCTGGCACCTGATAGCACAGCGACTTACCTCCACCCGTCGGCAACACGACCAGTGAATCGCGATCGCTCATCACCAGCGCCATGGCTTCGCGTTGCAAGGGTCGAAATCCGGGATAGCCCCAGTACTGTTTCAGGTTGGCCAGCAGGCTCGCCGCAACGCTCTCGTTCATGATTCAGGATTTCTTTGGATTCAATTGGACAGAGATTTATTGACGCGGTTCACTCGACGCTGGTGGTTTTCCTTTGCCGCTGCGAACATAGGCCGCTCGATCCTGAGCATACTGGTCCGCGGACTCCACGATCGCAGCCACCTGATCTGATTTGGAAGCTTCGAACATCTTCTTTAAAAACGGCACACACCAGCCGCAACCCGTTCCTGCACCACCGCATTCACTGATTTCACTTGGTACACGCGGTCGATGAATCCGCAGAAAGTTTTGAACCTTCCGCTGACTCACGTGAAAGCAATAACAAAGTTTGTCATCTGGCTGCATGATATAACACCTGCCTGATGAACAGGCCGGAACTTAAAATAATGCGATTTCGAGGCCATGTACCTCGAGGATGTGTAAACCAATGTTCGCAAACCAAGTTCAGAATCGGAAGTGAATCTTCAAATTCGCACACAGTTTATAGACTATCTTCCGCGATTTGAGTTTGTCTGCACAAGTCATCTCATCGCATCGTCCTGAGAATTCCGTCGCATTTACTGTACGCGGCCTGGAATGATGAGTCCAAGGCGTCCATGCTGATGTGTGTGAAACACAGAGGCACGGATTTCACAGAGGATGGCGTGCGTACTCTGCAACCTCAGTTGTCAGTTTCACCACACGTGATGCAAAAGGGCATCACGGAAAAATACTGACGTGTCAAGGTCGTGAAACATACGAAGTTTCCGCAAAACAACGGCTACCTGAGTGCCACATTGAAAACAGCCTGTTTTACGGGCCAACAGCGTCGAAATGCAGTAATCCCTGTGGCGCCGCGTTTAACGTGGCGCGTGCCTGAAGTACTGCTCGCCGTTTGTTCGGCACGCCGAATGCTTTCCATTCGAATCCGAGGCGGGAACGTCGCTCAAAGAACCTGTGCGACCTTTACCGCATTTGATGTTATCTCAATTTCCGACAAGCAAGCGACGGCATTTTAGTCTGCGCAAGGATCAAATCATGCGAAACAATCACATCCTGCACGGCGTTGGACTCACATTGGTCGGCACGCTGTGTTTGTCGATGTGCTCCGCAGCGCAACAGACGCAATCATCTTCGTTCAAACAGTTGGTTCCGCAAATCGCGACGGATGCCATCGGGTTCGATTCGGGTCTGTGGAGATCCGAATACCTTCAGCAATTAACGCAGGATGATGACGATGACGACACCAAGCCGTCCACATCGACCATCATGACATCCGCGAAAACGGCGGCTTCCGCAGCAACTTCGGGCTCCGCGAAAAGCCCTCCGCCTGCATTTGTCTACAGTGATAAACTTGTCACGATACCGCTCGACATTCCGGCCATGATTGAGACTCCCATGCAACACGCAAACGGTGAGTCGAGCCTGCTCATGAAGGAAACAGCGATGTCGGAGTGGGAAAATGCCGTGGCAGAATCCGGAGGCAGCGTAACGCCTGGCTCCACGGCGTCCGGGCCTTCGGTGACATCTGCGATCGTTGGCTTCGTTGGCATCATGATCGTTATTGGAGCCTACGTTTCGTCCGGCAAACGCAATCGTTAACGTGCCTTTGTGACCAATACCGCCTGTTGGTATTTCAAGAACGCGACGCTTTCCAGTCTGTTCGACTTCAGATCGGCTTCCCAGTTCGCAATCCGCCGATGATCGTCCGCGCTGAGATTACGAGTCAACTGATGTGCGGCTCGCAAATGAAGACTGGCATTCGGTCGCAGGTCCAGTTCCACAGAAATGGGCATGCGGTCCTTCAGCTTTCGCAGAGCTTCGTTGAGTGCAATTCGAGGCTCGGGAAGCAGACTGCTCGGGTGCAGAATAAAGTTCAGGCGAGCGGTCCAGTCTGCGTAGGCCAGATAGCGTTCGACCTGATCAGTTTCGTCCCATTTGCGCGTCTCGACGCGATAAGTCATCGATGGAGAAGACAGAACCAGCGTCTCCTTCATGGGATCGAAGGTCTGCTCAAAAGCCGGATGCAACTGAAAGTCGATGGCATCTGCGGCTCGAGTTGAATTCAGAGTCCCTGCCGTTCGAAGTTCCTGAATGTACTTCGTGGTTCTGGGTTCCAGTGAATTCATCTTGTGACGAATCTCTTCAAACGTCAGCGTTGTTGAGAGACCACGTGAATTGTTCAGAATTGTGAATCGTCGTTCAATAGGATCAAAGATTACGACTTCATCAGCGGCATTCACGTAGTCATAGATGCGCCCGTTGTGACACAGGCTTAAACTGCTGCTCACCATCTGCCCGGGCGCTGCGGATTTTTCGAGGTCATAGACATGGGTTGATATCCGCAAACCCTGCCCGAAGGACACAGAACTGACGCACAAGATGGACCAGAACAGAATGCCGCGTAGTAACATCAGAATTCTCCCGAGACTGCATTCAGGCAGCCAAACAATCATCCACTTAGCATCGATCGGCCAATAACTGTCGTAGTGGATTTCGCCAGAAATCCTGCAAGCACATGGAATTCTGGCGAATCTCGCTACAAGTACAGACAATTATTTTTCGCTCGATGCTGAACCTTCGGGTCAGAATAGCAGCGCGCAGATCGCCGACTCAAGGAGAGTCATGCGACTGTCAGGGCACAAATTTCAGTTGGTCAGCGCCAGTCCGCTCTCATCGGCAATAAATGCCGGTGGGATTTGCGACGCAGCTCCTTAACGACAGTTTTGTGAGTAAGATAATCCAAAGCATCAAAGCTCACCGCGCGAAGCCTATTTCTGCTCAGCGACCCATGTCTTTGAGGAAAGCACTTCGCCGGTGGCGTCCGAGATGACAGTCGTTTTCCATTCCAGGACTCCAAAAGGAAGCTGATCGCAATACATCACATCGACACGATGCCAGCAGATGCCCCAAAACGCATCATCGACAAGAACACGCGCGGCCCCACGTTCGACCTGCCATGCTTTGGTCGAATCAGATATCGACGGGACCCATTTCGTGCCAGCAGCGTTGAAGCCGCTCCATGAGCCCGCTGGCGCTGGCAGGCGATAAACCGATGCTGTCTGAGCCAATGGATTGGCCAGAACTTCGACTCCAAACACTTCCACTGACTTCGCCAAATCTGACGCCGCCAAGTCCAGCTTTACCGCAGGCGATGCTTGTAGAGTCTTCGTCGAATCAGCAACATCCTGAATCAAGATTCTCTTTCCGCCAGACTCCAGTTCGACTCGAATTGCGATGCCGTCTGAGTTTCGTTCCGGCTGGCCAACGACGGGACCGGAATTTTCCAGAGCCGTGACGATTAAGCGTTCCCCGTTTGAGCTTCTCCAGGCTGCTGAAGTTCCTGTCTTGTCCGGGATCGTCGCAAAAATTGACGTTCGTGGCGGATCAAATGGTTTCACGGGAGTGCGATAGTTGATCCATCCGGCGGACTGCATTTGTTCGAAGAGCCACGATGGCTTCCATGGTCGGTTCAACGACCAGCCAACAGATACCATTGAAATCAGCAGCAGAGTTAACGCGGCAATCTGAAATCCGCGACGAGTACACCTCTCCAGGACCGGCACCATCGCAATCCACCAGAACGGTGACAGCCATAGCATCCAGCGTAGTCCGACTGAATTGCCGCCATAGTTGTAGTTCTGCGTTCGCGTCAAATAGAAGCCAAGTGTAATGACCGTGAGTGCAGCTCCTGTCAGAATGATGGCTCTTCGCACGGCGTCAGCATTTCGCCCGAGTGTCATCCACCATCCGCAGACGGACAGGCAGAGCACCGGGGTCAGCGACAACAGTCCGTGATGGCCCAGCAGGCAATGAAACAGATAGACGATCGGCGATTCCTGATTTGCATCCAGATCACGCGGGTTCATCCAGTAGCTCGGGATTCCGTTGTGCATGTATCGATAAGTCTCGGTGCCATACGTCGCATAGAACGGTTTAACTCCGCCTGTCGCCATCCAGTTTGTGATGAAAAACGCAGCCAGTGGAATAGCGGCCGCCGGAACATACCACTTCAGGGTCAGTCGTCGATCTGTCAGAACGGCCAGTCCAAATGACAGCAGTCCCAGCAGCGCGGCTGGAAGTTCAAAACAACACGTCAACGCAGCAAAGAACCCGAGAGCCGCGAACTCGCGACCCCGCGGTGCAGATTCATGCGGACTGGACTTCGCGAGATTTCGCCTGACTAAAATTTCCACGGCTGCTGTGATGGCAAGCATCGCCGTAGCAGCAGCCGGGGTGTGATTGTTGAGGGTCGTTAGATACGGATTCAGCATTGAACCGAATCCAGCCACGGCCAAAATAAATAATCGTGCCGGCATTGGCGCGTGCAGCATGATCAAACAGCGACACAAAGATCTGAGTGCCAGCCAGAATGGCAATCCATTAACAATCAGTAACAACAGGCGTGTTACAAATGCGGTGTCATTGAACAGGCCATATCCCAGTGTCCATCGCTCGGCTGCATACAATCCAGCCACGATCACGGACAGCAATGGCGGCTTGGATGAATAGAAGTGCCAGGGTTCCGATTCGCTGGTACGGTATCGCACTTTGTCGATTGTGGACCAGCGGGCGTAGTAGTCAATCTCGTCAATTTGAAATGAACCACGTTCGACCAAAGACCAGACGGTTGCCCAGCGAGATCGGTCGTTGGCACTTTGCAGCGGTTCCGCCCGGAGGATCGCCGAGCAAATCAGAGCCGTCGCTGCCAGAACTAAGACGTGTTCCCCCAAGGACAACTTATGAGGCTGTTGGTTGGGTGTCGCTTCGAGGGCAATTGGTGCGGTCATCGTGGAATGGTATCGACTTGGCAGTGTATCTACGCAGCAGTGTGAATTGATTCGACGGTGCGATCTGGAAGCAGTGTGCCGTGTTCTGCCACAGGTCTCAAGCGCAGTGGCGATAGTCGTACAAGGCAAACGCCGCGCACGGGGAAATTACGACGCTATTGAGAATTTTGGGACTCGCAATGTGCGGCTCTTCCGCACTGTCACCGACACCGAACGGTAGCACGAGGTCCGTTGCCCCAAAAACACAACATTTTCAGCCTCGAACATCGCATCGCTGGCTTAATGGCTACGTCTTAATGGCCATATCTTATTCAGACTGCGGGGTGACTATTTTAATGTTCTACTTACCAGAAGCGTTAGTTTTTCAATTTTCGCAACCCGAAACGTAAGTGCGGGATCAAAATGTGGCAGTTCGGCTGCGTGCCGACGAATCCCCTCGCTGATGCGTTGGGTTATGATAATTCCTTTATTTTTCCAACAATTCATGGGCTAGAATTTCGAATAGCGCAACTTCCAAATGCACTCCAGCTCTGCGAAAATTTGCCAACCCCCAACCCCCAACCGCCAACTGATCGATACTGATCGAAAATTGTTCGGAAACTGTTTGCTCCAAAGGGCTTGGAACTAGTAACCCGATGGGGGTATACCCTACTTATTTGACAAAATAGTGGGTTTACCGTTGTAATGAAGATGCAAATCGGAGATTCGTGCGTTTCCACCCGTTCAACATCCTTTGATTCTGTCTTACTCACGACTGTAGTTTATTGCTCTGAAAGAGCTTTCGTGCATCAATGGCTGAATCTAATTTAAATCCACTAACCAGTTTAGGGTTCGTTCAAGCGATCTGCGAAAGCGATACTTCAGCCTGGTGTTTCGTGCCAGCTCAGGAATCACAGACGAAGTGTTGCTCGAGACCTTTTCGTGATTTGTGGCAGCTCACCGCTGCTCCCGACACTTCGTTTGGGTTTCCGTGCCAGCAGTTCGCAGCAGCATTAAACAATACCAATGTGAATGCTGAGGACTTTTTCGCTGAAGTCAGTCAGCACCGTTTTGAAACTCCGCATCGAATGCGAATCACGCGAAATGACGGTGTCACAATACATGCCGCAGTCACATGTGTGTTCGGTAACGCTGTTATCAATGAAGTGAGCGAAGTGACTGGCTGGCTGATTCGCTTTCACGTCCAGGCCACGCTTGGCGCGATTGATCTTCTGCTTGATGAAGTCACGAAAGCGAAAAAAAAAGCTGGAAGTTCTGTCGAACCGGGAACGAGAGATTCTGGATCTTGTTTACGAAGGTCGCACGAATAAAGCGATTTCGATAATTACCGGTATCAGTGAAAAGACGGTGGAAAAACACAGGGCTCGCATGTCCCTGAAGATGGGTTGGAATTCATCTATCATGATGATTCGCGTCATCACAATCGCCCGCATGTTGCCAGATCGTGTTTCCAGTTCCAGCAGGGAATCTGCCGATACGCTTCAGCTCACAGCGCGTCATCAGTCCTCCACCAGAGATCGAATTAAGCCGCCCGTGGCCTGACATCTTGTAATATCTGTTGAAAAAACATCGCCTTAGTGTGATTTTTTGTTTAGGTATTTGGCAGGGTTTCGTTTTTGCGAGGGTGCAGTCGCGTTTAATTGTGAACTTGGGAGGGCTAGACTCCCGCTTCCGGGAGGAGCCTCACCCTCCCGAAAATCAACTTTCTATTCGCTCCCACCGAAATCCGAGACTGCACCCTTTTCGCGGCGATTGCAGATTCATCCGTGACAACTGCGGGCTAGATTTGTTAGGCTGCGCTTCTACGAAATTTCTTTGTTGCCTCCCGCCGCTGATCTTGCCTGATGCTTCATTACTTCCAAAGCAGACTGCCTCACATGGCAGCCGTGATTCTGAATGTTGTCGTTATTCTGTCGATAACCGCAGTTTCGGTCCGCGCGGAAGACGGCGCCAATACCGCAATCGTTGATTTTGAAAACGAGTTGCAGCCAATTTTCACTCGCATGGGATGTAATAGCGGACCTTGCCACGGAAAAGCCCGCGGTCAGGGTGGGTTTCAACTTTCGCTATTGGGATTTGATCCTCAGCAGGATTTTGACGCCATCACCAAAGAAGGTCGCGGTCGGCGAATCTTCCCCGCAGTGCCGGATCAAAGTCTATTGATCGCAAAGCCTGCTGGCACGGTTCCCCATGGTGGAGGGCGACGGCTGGAAGTAGATGGCCCTGAATATCAAACCATGGTCGATTGGGTGCGGCAGGGCATGCCGCGCAAAGCTCCGGATGCCGCGAAGCTGGTTTCTATCGCCGTTGTACCGGCATCGATAGTCGCCACTCCAAATCAGACACAGTCGCTGACGGTGACTGCGAAATATTCGGACGGCACAGAACGCGATGTCACGCGACTCACCGCGTTTCAATCCAACGAAGCTCCGGTCGCCGCCGTTGATGAAAATGGCGGCGTGACTGCCGGGCAGATCACCGGCGATGCTGCCATCATGGCGCGATTCATGGGACAAATCGCGGTCTGCGAAATCCTGATCCCGCGTACGGAAAGAGTGGATGCTGAGATTTACGCTCAGTTACCAAAAAACAACTTTATAGACGAACTGGTTTGGAAAAAATTGCAGCGTCTGAACATTACGCCATCGATTGGGTGTGACGATCACACTTTTCTTCGGCGAGCCACAACAGATATCTGCGGGAGAATTCCAACCGTCGATGAAGTGACAAGTTTCCTTGCCGACGAATCTACTGACAAACGCGCCAGGCTTGTGGATCGTTTGCTGCTGGAACCGGAGTTTGCTGATCACTGGGCGAACAAATGGGCCGACCTGCTGCGTCCGAATCCCTATCATGTTGGCATCAAAGCGACGTTCAATTACGATCGTTGGATTCGTCAGTCGTTTCACGAACGCAAACCGTGGGATCAATTTGTTCGCGAACTGATCGCTGCGAAAGGCAGCACGTTTCACAACGGAGCGGTCACAATGTTTCGCGACCGTCGTCAGCCGGATGAACTGACGACGTTGGTGAGTCAGCTTTTTGTCGGCGTGCGTCTGGACTGTACGCGATGCCATCATCATCCATTTGAAGTTTGGGGACAGGACGACTTCTACAGTTTTGCTGCCTACTTTTCGAAGATCGGACGTAAGGGGACTGGCATTTCGGCACCGATTTCAGGATCAGAAGAATTCGTTTTCACGGGCACCAGCGGCAGCGTGACGCATCCCGTCACCGGCGAAAAAATGGAACCTCGTCCGTTGTTCGGCGACGCGCCGGTCATTGCCGACGGGCAGGATCAACGAGAAGCTTTGGCGGCGTGGATCACTTCGCCCAAAAATCATCTGTTCGCAGAAGTCATGTCCAACCGTGTGTGGGCCGACATGATGACGCGGGGCTTTGTCGAGCCGGTCGATGATCTGCGAGCCACAAATCCACCCACGAACGGCCCGCTGCTGAAAGCGCTGGGAGAACATTTTCGGGATTCCGGTTTTTCGATCACCGAACTGATTCGCTCGATTGCTAATTCTCATGCGTATCAACTCAGTTCGATTCCCAATGAAACGAACAGTGCTGAAACTCGCAACTATTCACGACATTATCGTCATCGATTGCGAGCCGAAGTTTTACTGGATGCCGTGTCAGAGGTGACTGGCATGGAACAGGAGTTCGACGCGATGCCCGCAGGTTCGTCGGCGAAGCAACTATGGACTCATCGATCGAATTCTTTGTTTCTCGACACTTTTGGCCGACCTGATCCGAACCAGAATCCTCCTTGCGAGCGAACAACCGATTCGACTGTTGTGCAAAGCCTGCATCTAATGAATTCGGAGAAACTCTATCGTGACATTGGTCATGAAACCGGCAAAGCGAGGGCGTTGGCAACCAGCGAGAAAACGGCGGCTGAGGTTTCTGTGGAACTGTATAAATTGGTGTTCGGACGCGAGCCAACGGTCGATGAAACGGCACTTGTGGCCGTACTACTCAACGCTGAAGGAGCGATCCGACAGCAGGTCATTGAAGATCTGATGTGGTCGATGGTGAATTCGGCTGAATTTGTATTTCAGGATTAAAGCCAGAACTTTAGCGAGACTGATATGAAAAATCCACCACGATGTGATGGCGTCACGCGAAGAAACTCACTGCAACTTGGACTGGGCGCATTGCTTGGTACAAGTTTCGTCGGCAGCTTGCAGGCCCTGGCAGAGTCGAAACACTCCGGACAAGGCCCGCCAGCAAAAGCGAATCGCTGCATCTTGATCTGGATGGATGGTGGTCCGACGCATTTCGAAACGTTCGACCCAAAACCAGACGCTCCGCTGGAATATCGCGGCGAGTTTTCCGACATTGCCACATCGGTGAGTGGAGTCGCGTATTCTGAACACATGGTCAAGCTGGCTGCCAGTCTGAACGACTATGCCATGATCCGTTCGATTCGTCATGATCAGGGAAATCACGGTGCAGGCAATCACTACATGATGACCGGGGCTCCGCCGCGCATTCCTGTGGGTTGCGGTGCATTCGTCAGTTTTCATCCCAGCATGGGAGCAGTCGTCGCGAAGGAACTGGGCCGTGACAACGGGCTGCCGCCGTACTTCAGCATGCCTCAAATGTCCCGTTCCGGTGGGCCAAGTTTTCTAGGCGCAAAGTACGCGCCGTTTGTTGTCGCTGATGACCCCAATCGAGACAAATTCAAAGTTCGCGACGTGGCATTGCCTCGTGAACTCACTGACCTGCGATTTACATCACGCACGGACTTGCGGGCGAAGATCGACAACATGGTTCGTATCAATGACGAAGCTGCCGGTGATCCCCTCCTGGCCTTTGATCAGTACTTTGAACAGGGACACACGCTTGTCACATCCCCTGAAGCGCAGAAGGCATTTGATATCGAACAGGAATCGCCGGAAACCAGAGAACGTTACGGAAGAGACGGTTTCGGTCAGCGGTGTTTACTAGCTCGCCGATTGGTAGAAGCCGGAGTTCCCTTCGTTACGGTCTATGACGGCGGCTGGGATCATCACAGCGATCTTTTCGGAGCGTTGCGAAAGCGTTTGCCGGGCTGGGATAATTCCGTTGCAACGCTGATTCAGGATTTGAAGGAACGCGGACTGTTGGAAACAACATTGGTCGTTGCGTTGGGTGAGTTTGGTCGCACGCCGAAGATTTCAACGCTCGCCGGACAATCAAAAGCTGGACGTGACCACTGGGCAAACGCGATGTCGGTGTTGATGGCAGGGGGCGGGACACCAGGCGGAACTGTTGTTGGTGCAACGGATCGGAAAGGGTTCTCGGCGGTTGATCGAGTCCTTTCGCCGGAGAATTTTGTATCGACGATTTATCATAAGCTGGGTATCGATCCGGGGAAGATTGTTTACACACCGGAAGGTCGCCCAACGCATCTCGTCAGTGATGCAACTCCGATATCGGAGTTGATCTGAGCCATGTTGCGTTTCTTGTCGCTCGTCGTGCTGATTCTTCCACCATGTGTTGCCGGAGAACCTCCCACGATCGATCGGTTCGTACCTGCCGGAGGCCAGCGCGGTGCAACAATCGACGTCAAACTGGTTGGCAAGCCGGGCGATGGAGATCTGCGAGTCCTCAGCGAAAACGACTCGATAGTCTTCACGCTGAACGAAAATCGCGACGCCGCGAGCGTCACAATCAACGAAGCAGCGCGACCGGGAGTGCATTGGTTACGATTCTGTAACGCTGACGGCGCGACGCAGTTGAAACCGTTCATCGTTGGTTTAATCCCGGAAGTAGCTGAGACAGAACCGAACGGCAGAATCGTTGAGGCCACTGCCGTGAGTTCGCCTTCAGTCACCGCCAACGGAGTGCTGGAAAAATCTGGCGATGTTGACACCTACGCTGTCACGCTGACGAAAGGTCAGACACTCGTGGCCGCCATGCAGGCGAACGAAGTGCTGGGATCGCCGATGGATGGCGTGCTGCAAATTGTGAATGCGCGAGGCACCGTGGTTGCGCAAAACGATGACGACATTAGTCGAGATCCGCGAATTGTTTTCCTCGTCCCTGAAGATGGCATTTGGTACGTTCGCACATTTGCATTTCCTGCCGCCCCCGACAGTTCTATTCGCTTCGCCGGTGGTGCAGATTATGTTTATCGACTTACACTCACATCTGGTCCGATGATTGAACATGTCGAGCCCGCAATGTGTTGTGCAAAAGACGGCGAGACATCGCTGACATTGTTCGGCTCGAACATTCCGACTGCAACGGTGTCTGTACCAGCCAACCAGCGTGAACTTGCAGAGCCGTATGCATTGCCATTTCGCATCCCGCGCATTGAGATTCCGTCAGTTGTGGAATCCCAACTAGCCGCTGACAGAACATTGTCGATTCCGATAGCGGTCACAGGTCGAATCGCATCCACTGGTGCTTCTGCATTTTTGCTCACCGCAACGAAGGGGCAGAAGCTAAGCATCGGCATACAGGCCCAACGCATAGGTTCATTGCTCGATCCCGTACTGACTGTGGAAGACAGCTCCGGCAAAGTGCTCAAAGAATCGGACGACATTGGCGGCGATAATCACGACGCTGAGATGCACATCACGATGCCGGCTGACGGGCAATATCGGGTGGTCATTCGCGATCGTTTCCAGGACTTCGGTGATCGTTATTTCTACGTGTTGCGCTGTGAAGAAACACGCGCTTCGTTTGCAGCAACGATCGCTTCGACAGCCGAAACCTTAAAGGCCGATAAACCGCTCGAAATACCAATCACCATCGTCCGCCAGCATGGTTTTGCTGAACCGATCGACGTGCGCGTTGAGGGTCTTCCAGAGGGCGTGATCTTCGAATGTCCACGCTCAGAAAAAGACGGCGAGACTTCCAAAAAAGTGACTCTCAAAATCAGCGGATCAACGACGGAGCTCTTTCAGGGCGCGATCCGCATTGTGGCAGAATCCACGGAGTCAAAGCAGGTTCAGCCAGTGACGTTCACCACCGCAGACAAATCACTGGTGACGGAGTTCTGGTTGACGGTTCCAACGCCGCTGGCTCCTGTTGAAACCAGCCCATAATTCACTTAGGTTGCGACGGCCATTGCTTTCCCCGCAGCCTTGAGTCGCGATAATAAACGTTCCTTTTCAGCGTACGAAAGCGTCATCGTCGTAGATGCGGCGAAAGAACGCAGTTCAGCAGCGATCAAATCTTCGTTCAATTGAACTCCCGGAATGCGGGATGCGATCCAACGCAGCGTTTCATCCGGAGCTTCGCAGAATCCTTCGTACGTAAATTCGACGATGCTGTTGCGTGGAATGTCTTTGAGTTGCTCATCAAGTTCAGCTTCGATCTGCAGCACCTGATCGCAGACACCATCGACGTACGCCAGCGGATCGGCAGTCGTGTCGGACGATTGACTGTGCAGTCCCCAACCGACAGATTTATCGCCCTGAACCTGCATTCGCGCATTGATCAGCGATTGAGCCACCAACAGTGGATTTCGTCGCACGACAACGATCGTGGCTTGCGGAATTGCTCGATACAGCAAATCCAGACATCCAGTGTTACGATTGTTCTTGTTCAGGAACGGCTTGCCGAATGTCTGACACCATGCACTAAAAAACTGGCCCATGGAATTTTGCTCGGTGACTGTCAGGTCCGTGCGAGGCACGTAGCGATCTTCGCCCAGCCAGTGATTCCAGACACTGAAGCCATCGTTCGGGCCACTCAATCCGGCCGTTTGACCGTAGAAGTTTTTGAAGTCCGCAGACTGTCGGCGCGGCAGCCAGCGGAACATTTTTGTTGCGGCCAGGGGAGCATTGGGAAACAGTGACGTCAGGTTGCTGAAATACGTCACATCCATGTAGCGGGCAAGCGTCTGATAGACGAGCGTTGTTCCGCTGCGAGGCGCTCCGACAACAAGAATCACCGGAGCTGCAGTCGCTGGAGTTTCTTGACGAAGTCGTTGCTCACGACCAGCAAGCAGACTATTGAGAGGACGTGAAACCAGACGCATACCTTCATGGAGCAGTGCCGAATAGGCCGCACGCTGCCCCGATGTCAGCATCCGAAACAGCAGACCGAATGGGTTTTTGAAATTCTTTGATGGGCCGACGCTTGTTGCCATGAGTGTCTTTGCTGGATCACGATTCGCAGGGGAATCAGAGAGAAATCGAGGCTTGCTGACTACACGTTGACTTTAACACTCACCGCACGGCATGAGGCTGCCAACTGCAGAAGTCGGCGACTTCCGGTAGATCACAGTCGGAAAAAAAGGCGCTGTGGTCCTTCCGCGACATATTGGTTGCTTTTCGTCAACATTCACGCCAATTCATCAAGGCTCTGCCCGAAATGCCGACAGCAGCTTGCATGAAAGTGAGTTCGCGTGATAATCTGATGGTATTCAGCCGATCCACTAGGGCCTAAAACGGCGGTAGTTTTGCCAAGGCGGTAATTGTGCCAGGATTGTCGCTGTCTCACGTCGTTGCAGTCGGGATTAACGGAGCGGTTCGAATGTCTCTTTCAAATCAGTTGCGTCGCAGAGGTCTAGTCGTATTTTCCAGTCTCTGCGCGGGTGTGCTGATTGGCTGTGGAGGAGGCAGCGAATCCGAAACAACGGATGCTTCGCAAGCAGGCGGTGCGGCTGCGACGGATTCCACTGCAATGCCCGGAATGGGTTCCGCCCCCGGCGATGCTGGCCACGGTGGCGCAAGCACAATGCCAGGCATGATGAGCTCGCCTGATATGGCTGGCTCAATGCCAGGTGGCGCGGGCGGAAGTCCGGCAGGCGCAATGGCCAGTGCCCCCGGAATGGGCGGCTCGATGCAGGGTGGCGCAATGCCGGGCGTTAGTGCCGGGCAAGGGGCTGACATGGCGATGTCAATGGGTGGTGGCGAATCGTCTGGTGGCTACCCAGGAGGATATCCCGGAGCAAATGGCGGCTACCCAGGCGGCCAAGTTGCCGCAAAGCCGCAGCGACCTGGTAACTTTGATGCATGGACTGATGAAGACTACATGTCAGCCGCTCGTGAACATGATCCGAAACTTCTGGACGCAATTGATTTCAAAGTGAAGTCAGCTCCCGGTGATGCAAGTGTTGCCGTACTGCTGATAGGTCTGCTCGACCTGCCGCCACTGCCGGCTTCAACCAATCCTAACGGAGGTGCAGCAGGTAATCCGGGAGGATATCCCGGTATGCCCGGTATGCCCGGTATGCCCGGTATGGCAATGCCAAATCCTGCTGGTGGCAGCGCTCCAGGCTCAGCACTCGGACATGGTCCTGCGCCGGCGGCGATGCAGGCCCCGCAACAATCGCTTCCTCCGCAGGCTTCACTGAAAAACAAATCGAATCAACCCACAGAAACCATTGTTGCTCAGCCACAGACTGCAGTTGACAGCGTCTCTGCCATGATTCTGGAAGCCTCGGTCAGTTACATGCCGCAGGGGGCAGCAGTTGGGGCAATTGCTGGCGGCGTTCAGGGGCGAATGGAAGGACTTGCCGGACATGCGGCTGACGGAAGTTCGGCACCGCAAGGCTATGCGCCGCCCGGAGAAAACTCGGGAGCCACGATGCCACCTGGCTACCCCGGTGGGTATCCGGGAGGTGATCCGGGCAACGGCTATCCAGGTGGAAATCCACAAGGTCCAAATGGAACTCCAGGCGCAGGACAATTGCAGGATCGAATGCTGGTCGAAAAAGTTGTGGATGGATTGATCGTCAATAATTCAAAAGATGCATGGCAGGCGATCTTCGGAATCGTTGCAGGAACGGTGAAGACCCCGCTGCCAGCAGCATCAAATTGCGAAGTTGTCGTTGAACGACTTATTCAGAACATGGACTCAAATGCAGACGTCATCCAGCCAGTGATATTGGCGTTCCTTGACAGTGCCACACCGATCCCACCGGAAAGCCGAACCGCCTGCATGAGAATGTTGGCTGCGATCTCTGCAATACAAACTGATCAGCTTACGGGCTTCGCCAGCACTGCGACACTAACCGCTGCGGCACCTGGCGCAGCGAATGGATATCCCGGCATGTCGGGTGGTGGTGAATCATCATTTCCCGGCATGGGAGGTGCCGAAGGTTATCCGGGGATGAATGGTCCGAGTGGAAATGCAGCGGTCGCCAAGAAATCAATGCTGCCCACTGTCTCACTGGCACCCGATGTCGCGGCTCAAGGAGCAGCGTTCTTATGGAATGCTAAAACCATTGCAGCGATCGTCGCCCAATTGGAAAAGGCGACGGATCTCACCACTGCGTCTGATGTGCTGCTGCTGGCATCGACAATTCCGGGCGACGACGTCCGCCACGCAATTTACTCAACCTTCGCAAGACTGCATGAGCAAGGGGCTGATCTGCTCAACACTTCGGGATTCTTTACTGACGTACACGATCCTGCCATGTTGACGATTCTGAAGGCACTGCCAAGAAACCGTCCATCTAAGGATACAGAAGGCACACTAGATTCGTGGTCATCCGGAACTCAGAGCCTGGTTCTTGCCTTGCGCGATGAACTCAAACGATCTGCGCCGAACATGAAGAAATACACCGATAGTCTGCCGGTAAAATTACACAAGAACGCCACCGCTGAAGTTTCTGTCATGATGCAGTTTCCTGCAGGTGCCACCCAGACTGAAAAAGATGCGATCCCGGCTTTGACGCAGGTTTATTACACACGCACCAGCTTCACACCTCAAAGAATTCACGATGGTGACGATTTGATCAAGCACTACGAAAGCAAAGCCAGCGGTTTCGATCGCCCAGACGAGGCGAAGGGATTGCGTTGGATCGAAGGCGTTAAAGTTCTTCAGAATGGCAATCGCCGCACCATGGATGTGATCATCGAAAAAGGTGGCAATGATGCAGCGAATGGCCAAATGGGAATGCCCGGCGGCGGCGGATTCGGTGGAGGAATGCCTGGTGGTGGAGCTGCCGGTGGAAGTTTTTCCATTGAAATTATTGTTGTGGAAACTGTCGATCCTAAGAACGCAGCAACCGCGACCTCTCAGGCTTCAACAGAGCGATGATCCATTTGTGTGAGCCGAAGGCGCTAGCGTCGGGCTTTCCGCAGTAGAAACAGGGCCAAACCCGGCGAACATCAATGTGCCGGTGGCAGACTATTCTGAAACGCGCGATTACGGAACAGGAAGTCGATGATGTTGCCCTCGTGAGGCTGCAGCCAGTTCAGAGCACACGTCGGAATCGGACCGACATTCAGACGATCAATCTGCCGCGCATCAACTAGGTCCGAGATCCACTTGTCGTCGTTCGTAATGGCCGTGCAAACGAGAGTTGAACCAATCTTGCCCAGTATTTTGTCCTGAGGACATTCGACAACGGAAACGAACGGAAACATGTATTCTGTATTCGCCATCGTGTTGTCGCAGTCGCTGACATGCAGCACCGTCGGACGCATGTAGTCGCAACGTTCGTGCTTTACCAGCCGATCACCACCACGATACTTGGCAGTCATTTCGGTGACCGGGCCTTTGATGCCGTCTTCGATCTGGTTGTGCATGGCTTCCGCAACGCCTGCCGTCGTGAACGCTGCGATTGCCGCATTTGGATCTGTCGTCAGCAATGCATCGATTGGGCCGAGTTTCCGGGCGATGGCATCGGCGATCGCTTCGGTATGCCGAGACGCCCAAATACCGGAGCAGTTAATACAGCTCCGTCCGCCGTTCATCAGCACGCTCTTCACGAGCACATCAAGATACTCTTCCCAACGATCAACGCAGTCGTCGCCGATCAGAATCTTGCTGAATCCCGGCCCGTGAGCCTGAACTCTCGGATTGCCGTGATATTTGTCGACCGTCGCCTGACCGCCAAAGATCATAGCTCGGTTGCAGGTTTCCAAAACCTTGTTGCCAACATCGTGCGGGCCCGGATAGAGACAGAACGCTTCACGCGGAACACCTGCCGCCGCAAACGCTTCGTACATACGATAAGGAGTCCACGGTTCTGACGATCCTGGTTTCAGAACCAATCCGATCTGCAACGGAATCGCAGGCAGCCACAGCGTATGCACGCCGGGTGAATTTGAAGGCAGCACAAGTCCCAGCGTCGATGTCGTCGCCTGGAAGCTGACCATGACGTTTCGCGATTCCATACCATAACCGCGAGACAAAATATCCAGCGGCAAGCCTCGCGTGAGCGCGTCGAGCATATCGCCCATGTGCTGCAGCACAAACGCATTCTTAGACATGTTCGCGCGGCACATGTTGAGTGGCAGCCCGGTTGTAGCGGACTGAATGGAACAAAATTCCTCCGGAGTCTGCGTACCCGTTCCCATCGGCAGATTGGCGGTCAGATAATAATCCGCGGCCTGCTCGCATTTCTTAATCAGATCAGCGCAGGAAAACTGTTTGAGAATCTCGCGAGCTTTATTCGCCTTCCGCGAATCCATCTGCACCAGCCCGGCATTGGCCTGATGCATTTTGGCCATGACCTCGCCGGTTTCGAAGTGAACAACATCAGCCTTTTCGAGCGACTCGTAAGGCTTACCCCAACGGATAACAGGAATTTCAAGCATGGCGGGATCAATCAGCGACAAGGCAGAGGAGAGAAACTCGGCGAATTTTAATAACGCCTTATTGTAGAGACGAAAACTCCGACGTCCAGGATCGAGCAAAATGCAGAGTGCATTTCCCAATCCGGAATCGACCTCTACAAACTACTATTCAGGGTGTGACAAACCACCATCTAACGCTTGAAGTCTGACATGAAGCCAATGAACGAAGCCAATCAGAATGAGATACAATCAGCAGTCCCGATTCTGTTTGAAGACGAGCATCTGGTTGCCGTCGCCAAACCGTCAGGCATGTTTGTTCATCGCAGCGAAGCGGACCGCTCTGCCACAGAATTTGTTTTGCAGAATGTAAGAGACCAACTGGGAAGCTTCGTCTACCCAGTGCATCGCCTGGACCGCCCGACTTCCGGTGTCTTGATGCTTGCGAAAACCTCTGAAGCGGCGGCTCTCTTTGGGAAAATGTTCGCCGAACGACAGATTCAAAAGACCTATCTGGCATTGGTGAGAGGCCACTCGGACGACTCAGGCATGCTGAATCGTCCGCTGGTTTCATCAAAAGGCCGAGGCAAGCCGGACACAAATCCTCAGGAAGCCGAGACCGCGTATCGCACACTGGAACGCTTTGAAGTTCCGTTTGCTTCCAGCCAGCACGCCAGCACACGTTGCGCTCTTATCGAGGCGCATCCGAAGACGGGAAGATATCACCAGATTCGACGACACCTGGCCGGAATTTCTCACCCCATCATTGGCGATGCCGATCACGGCGACACGAAACTCAATCGACAATTTCAGCAATACGCTGGAGTGACTCGGCTGATGCTGGCAGCGGTGCGAATCGAATTCATTCACCCCGTGACGCAGACTCAAATCTCAATTGAGTGCGATCCAGCCGATTCGTTTGCAGTCGTTGTGGACCGATTGCGGCAAGTTGTCCCTGATGTTTGCGAGTGAGCAAAACGGCAAGCCATCCATTCTTGTTCCGGGTCTGCATCCCTGGAACGCAATCCGCAGGAGGCTCCTTGGATTTGCCATTCACGATCATAATCATAATCATAACCCGCCAGTCGATCAGGATTAAGATTAAGATTAAGATTAAGATTAAGATTAAGATTAAGA
>Ga0209702_10000674_pt1 | contig 71404 bp, 63 predicted proteins | sample FRY01_FD_187210 | JGI IMG/M metagenome (GOLD analysis project Ga0209702, IMG submission 187210) | Freshwater microbial communities from Lake Fryxell liftoff mats and glacier meltwater in Antarctica - FRY-01 (SPAdes) (version 2) | ecosystem: Environmental > Aquatic > Freshwater > Ice > Glacier... | reverse complement strand
GCAAGTAAAAAAACTATGTATGGGGCAGATTTAAATACTGGATCTATTGATCAATTAGCTGCAGCAATACCAAGAAGAAAAAGAGATCATTTTAGGGCAATGCTAGAAGCACCGATGGGGGAAAGAGGTAAGATTCTTTCGACTTCTGGTAGGTTAGAGCGAAGAATATATGAAGCAGCTTGGGGCATGAAGGTTGAAAAAAAACCTGATTTAATTAATTATTTTGCAAAGCATGAACTGCCTGGAGCTGATTGGGAAGGCTGGCATCCTAATACAAATATGGAACACATTAAGATAAAGATGGGTCAATCCATGGGGTTAGAAATGTCTCAAATGGGTTACTACCCACAGCAAATAAAAGAAGCTAATTTGGTTAATCCAAGTTATCCAACGTTTGGGCAGAATGGATCAAGCCCACAGGGTACTAGAGAAAAATTGCAAAGATTAATGTTTGATATGGGGATAGAGGGAAATATAACCCCATCTTCGAATAACACAAATCCTGACTCAGTTAATATTATGGCTGGGATAAGAGGATAAAATGGCAATTAGGGATATAAAACCACCAATAGAACGACCACTGAGTCCTTTATATGGAAAAATAAGAGATCTTCCTCGTGGGACTATAGAAAATACTGATGCGTTTGCAAAAGGTTTACTTAGACTTTCCTTTAACGAAGAAGATGTGCTCACTGGTGTAATCGATACTTTTAGTGGCGCGGTTTTTGAAACATTAGGAGAAGCGCTCAATCAGAGCTCAAGAACCGCAATGGAGTCTTTGGATGTTCTAACGGGTGCTAGCTCAGATAGGATTGGATATGGACCATTATCGGATCTAATAAAAAATATAAATAGGGTTAACAAGAGTGCTGATCCAGGTAAAATTGGATATGATATCTTTGAAAATGCAAAAGTTAAGGGTAGAGATCTTGAACTAGTTAGAATTGGATGGTCCGATCTTAACAAAAATAGTATAGCGGCTCTTGCTGAGGCAGCTGCACAGATAGACGGCAATCCTGATGGGATGGGTATAGGTACATATGCCAATGAAATACGTAAAGTTGGGCCTCCTGGATTCTTAACCACAAATGGGGAAAACGCATCTCTTTTAACTTTTAGATCACTAAATGAAAAAGGAGATGGATATGAATATCTGACTGGACAGCAAACCAGAGAACTTCTTACTGCTACTGACAACTCGCCAATAAATATAAAAAGAATATCAAGAATTTTACAAGGACCAATAGAAGAAAATATAGAACACAGTCTTGCTGCAGATATGGGTAAGATGGAAAAAAGAATGAAAAGCTATGTGTCTGATAGAAATTTTTCAATACGTCAAGATGACGTTAATACAATGCTTGAATCATTGGGTAAAAAAATGGATCCGAGGTTTCGTGGACAGGCTCCTAAATCGTTAGAGGACGCATTTCTGAAACTCGATTCACCATTACAAACGCTTTTAAGAGCTTTTGGTACCGTTAATCAATCCGAGTTAGTTAACCCAATTGATCTTAACGTAACCGATCTAGAACATAGTTATAATAATCTTATTCTTCGCGCTGCTGGTAGAGGTAGTAGTCCAGAAGTAAAAGAAGCTTTAAGACACATAGAGGGTGTTAAATTAGCTATGGCCGCTCAAAACGAAACTACTTCTAATAGTTTTCTAAGGTTTGCTCTTGACTCACAGAGAACAGATGGGTTGACTTTGGATTACGGAGATTTTTCTAGTTTTATGAAAAAAACTATAACAGACTTATATACCGAAAAAGGAGGGGCTATAGAGTTTGGGGATATAGTGAAAAGAGTAGGGAATCAAGTACAGGTTGGTAAGGTTGTTGACCCGACGATAAGAGCATATCATATTGCCCTAAATCAGATGAAAAAGATACAAGACGGTTCTTCGACATCAACCGTTGCAATAATCGAGCACCATATTGGAACTATGAAAGCACGAATAGGTGCTTTAGATACAAGGCTTTTAGATCCAAAAATTGGCGTAGTAGAAAGAGCTGGTTTAGAAAAATCAAGATTAGAAATACGTTCCAGTTTAGGTAGGGTAGTAGAAAATTCTCAAGCATTTTTAGATGACGGCGCAAAACCGATTATAACAGAAGCTACTGATCAAACGATGAGAATACTATTAGGCGAGTATGGTCATATCAAAGTAGTTACTGACATAATTGGAGGATCCCTTGCCGAAGGATACGAAAAGCTCGGACTTCTTGGAGTGATTCCTGCAGAAGGTTATAAAAGCGATGTAATATTTGGGGGGTCTAAGGGATTTAGCGATCTTCTTGGCCCAAATGCCGGTAGGCAAATTACTTTTGAATTTTCTGGTAGTAGCCATGGAGCTGAATCTGTTTACGATGAAGCGCAAGCTAGGATATTCCATGGAGAAGCGTATGGTCCAGAATATTTAGATGACGTAAAATCAGTAATCAAAACGGCTAAATCTGAAATTGAAGAACTTAAATCTGGGAAGATATCTGAATCATTAAGGGCAAGTATAGGGCGTGATGCCAATATAGATATAGAAAGTTCAGAAGTTATCGAAAGACTTGGAAGGGCTGGTGCCATTAAGGTTAGAGATGCTGCCAGAGAATTGCAGATAATATTAGCTAATCCAAATTTAAAGGTTAATGAAATCCCTGATCTATTGAACAGGTTAGCGGATCAAGTTGCAATGACGTATTTTAAGACAGACCAAAGATCAGTCTACAACACTGGTTTGGGAAGAAGAACGATGGTTAACACTTATAAGCCATTATTGCCGAATGCTACTAGAACCGCAGTAGATACAGAAAGTAGGGCGGCACAGAGTACGGGTAGGGCAATAATTTTAGGAGGTGATAAAAATCTTGGCGGGGTTGATGCGATGAAGACAATAGAACTCGGTGGAGAAAATTCCGATATGCTGAATATCTTTAGATCTAGATTTGATGGCCATAAGTTTATTATACCCGATGCCTTTGCCACAAGCTTTGGTGGGTATGAAGCTGGAGGCGGTTTTGACTTAGATGATAAATTTATAAATAATATAAGAAGCGTTATGAATAGAGATGGAAAAAGGGAGTTAGTTTCTTTCGCATGGCGTCAACCAACTGGACCGCAAGAGTTCACAGTGCTCTCTCCATACTTAGATGATAAAACTTTAACCAGAATTCTTGGTTCTGAAACTGAATTAGGTAGAAAATTTAGGGGTATGTCTAGCGGAATATCAAACTTGATTGATAAAAGATCTGGTTTTAATCCGGGAATATCAAATGAAACTTTTGAAGGTTTAAATGATTTAAGTAGAGAGGAAAAATTATTTAAATATTTGAATTCTTTATCATACGATAGACAGAAAACAGCAGCTGTTTACAAAACATCTCTCGGTGAAATCTCTCAACAAGAAATAACTGATGCATTTTTTAAACTATCAGATGCTGGCACAGAAGAAACTTTTGGATGGATGTCTATGCGTGGTAGCGAAGTTATAAGTAGGAATGAGTTTGCAGAAAGTTTAAATATCACATCAGATCAATTGGGTGAAAGAGCAGCAAAAATACAACCATTACAACATGATACTCTAAGAAGATTAAACGTTTTAAATAATAAGGGTACGCCAATGTCCTTAACCGCTGATGAGATATTACGTAGCGGAGATGCGGGTATGATAGCAACATATAGGGAGTCTAGCATAATGCAAATGGTTGCTGGTAATACCACTTTTGGGCCCGATGAAGTATATCATGATTCTATAAAATCTCTTTGGGAAAAAAACTCACCTTACGCATCGTCTCAATCATATAATGAGTATCTTGAAGCAATTCAGGCAAGGGGCGTCACTCCCACTGGAGAAAGGCGTATTTTGTCAAAAATGGAATTAAGTGGAAGAGCCCTAGGCGATCTTCTCAGTCGGAGGTAGTCCTGAAATTGAAAAATCAGCAGAAGGAATTTTACTTGGATTCCAACAAAGATTAGGAGCAAATGCTTTTGGCACAAAAGCTGGTTTAGGAACTTTCGTCAATAGGCTTGGTTATGTGTCATCATCAGAACGCCAGAGAATGGATGCCATTAGAACTCTAGGTGGACTAGATGGACAAGAGAATATAAATCCTACTTTAGAATATATAGCAAGACAAGTTAGAACTACACCGACACTTGTAAATGCTCCAGAAACTGCCATTGATGCCTCAAAAGCCTTATCGGGTGGGGGTTATGCTATTAGTGAATTCCCACAAGATTTAGCTAATAAATTTTATAGGACAGCATTAGAAAATACAACTCTATATGGTCCCGAAGCTGCCGAGCAAGGAATTGCGCGATCCCTGTTCCAACTGACGGTTGGCTCAAAAGGTATCATAAGAGAGATTATGGATAGCGTGACTGGTTTACCGGAAGGACTAACGGAAAAAGAATTTTTTGATCGAGTAATTTTTAATGAAAAAACTTACGGACGAGAGATATATCAAAGGATAACCGATTTGATAGAAGTTAATTCTGGTTCTCTTGGGATAGGAATGATAAAGACTTCTGATAGAAGTAATGCATTATTAAGAGCGTTCCAACTTCTTGACTCTGAAGAAGGTATTCTTTCAGAAGGTATGTTTGGAAATATAGGAATAGATCCAACGGGGGCTAAACTTAAATTATCAGTGATACCAGACGACAATAATATATCAGATATCCAGCGTACATCCAAAACTTGGCTAGAGACGCTTAAGGAAATACGAGAAAAAGCCGCTAGGAATTCGCAAGAAATCCCTGATCGCTATAATGCCGAAGTCAGCAGACTTGAAGAGATGATAGGAGTATTTGATAAAGAGATTGCGAGAGCAAACAACGCCAATACAGGCGGCTCGAAAATAAGAGAAGCAGCACAAGCTAAACTCCATTCAGATTTCGTAGAGATGAATTCATATAGAGGTAAAGCTCTAGAAAAGTATGCTACAACTGATGCAGATTCCATAATTGATGAGTTTGTTAATTTTGCAAAGGACTTTAAAGCCGGTAATACAAAGAACGCGCGATTCAATGCATATGGTGACCTAACTAGAATAGTAGAAACCACCGATTTAAATAACCAATACGGAAATTTTGAGGCTAAGTTAGCTGCAGAAACTCCAGGTATCACTATGGAGAAAAGGCTCAGCCAGCTGGGTGCAGATAGAAATTTCTTAGCAGAAATAGACGATTTTACGGCGTATGATTATCAATTTACAAAAAATCCACAAATGCCCAGATACATAGATGAAGTTTTAACGCCAGCAGGGATCACCATTAATAAAGATCTTGATGGACTAACTGCAAAAAGAGCCTCTGATCTTATTAAGGCACATATTCAGGCAGATCAGAATAGGCATTTAGGTGCGGTTGCGAGATCGATGGAGAGTACAATAGGGGAACTTACCGAAGAACAAACACCTGCAGAGTTTCTAAAAAAAATGCATATTAAAGCAGAAAATTTTAGAGATCAATCATTAGATAAGAAGTCCAGTAGAGAAGCAAGCTTAGCAAATAAATATTTGGGTGATTCAATAGACGACGCTATTGGTATGTCAACAGAAAGAAATATTCCTTATAAAGGCGGGATGTATTCTATTAATGAAATCAGCGAATTAGCTAAAGCTGAAATACATATTGCAATTTCAAACTCTGTAATAAATGAAGATATTCTAGGATATTCTGAAGAATCTATGAGAACAGTATTTAAAGAGCTTGGAGAAAAACTTGGAGTAGAACAACCGCATACAGTAGAGCAGTTAAGGGCAATGCTGTCAACTACTGGAGAGATGAATGCGCAAACGGGTTTATTAACTGAATTCCCTAAATTGGTAGATAGAGAAAATATAGATGCGATTTTGGGGGCGATGGGGGATGCTAATCCTGATAATATAACTAGTTCATCGTTAGAGGAGTTGCTAGGTTTATCCAATGAAGAGTCTGGAATGTTAGATATTTTTTCTGAAAAAGTTAGAAAAGATATGGTTGCAGAAAAAGGGCTAATTGACGATGATTTGATGTTCAGGGCAGAAGCCAAAATTCAAGCAGAGCTTAGAAGAGATCAAGTTATGGTGTTTAGGGCGAGAAAAGACGCAGAGATGGTTGCAACGTCTGAGCTTTCTACTAAAACTAGAGCAGCAAGAGCAGCGGCAAACGCACTTGCAGAAGCAAGGGGTGAGACACCTAGACCATCTATTGATGAAGGTATAACCAGTTGGGCGGATAATTGGATAAGAGACGAAGCAGACGAAGTAGGATCGGCAACTCGAGATGCTATTTCCAGAAGTCTTGGGGTAAAAGATTCGGTCATTCCAACAGTATACAAAAGATTTAATCCAAAAGAAACAGCAATTATTAAAGCTATAATGAAGAATAAAGGTACGACAGCTGGAATAGCAGCTATTGCTTTAGGCGTTGGTATTTTTGCCAGTATAAGGAAAAAGGAACACACACAACAAGGGGTAGCTGGTCCACCGCTTATCCCAGGTGGCAATCCCTATGAGAGGATACCAGCAGGCTCCATGTCGTATCCAGACGCACCAGGAGGCTCTACGGAGCAAATGGGGACATCCTATAATGTTTCTGTTAATGGGGATTCGGAACAAATGAGAGAGTTTTCAGCTAGAGCAGGATTAGTAACAAACGGCCAAGTAGGAAGTACTATGTATAATAGTCTTCCTGACTTAGGCCGCGATCACTATGGTGATATAGCAGGATCTTTTTAAAATCAAATTACAAACATTTAGCATTATAAAAAGGATAGATTATTTTTATGGCAGCACCAAACCCAAAGTTTATTGGCAGTCTTGGTTTAAATCAATTTGATAACTATATTAGTGCTGTATCTGCTGGTGTTGCTAATAAAATATCTACAGAACGACTTATAAAAGCCGCTGGATTAGAAGGTTCTTCAGACCCTTTTGAAAAAATATTTTCTGCATTTACTACTCATGTTGAAAATTTTGATGTTACAGAAGAGATGGAAAGAAAATTAGGAGCAATTTCTAGAGAATATGAGAATATAGAAGACGCGCCTTACCTCGTAAGAGAATATGCAAAAAGTGTAGAGGCTGGGAAAACATTTCGTTCAGCACCAGCCATAGATAATGCTACAAGACTAGCGGAAGAGCGTATCCGGATTACTTGATGAAAATCACCCAGATCCAGCTAGAGCTGAATTTGCCAGAAAGTGGAATGAAGAAGCAAAAGCACAAGCGCCGGTAAATAGAACTAGAGTGGTAAGAATGCCAACAGGTTCATCTGCAGTAGCAGATGCTGTTGAAGAAAGCGCGAGTACTTTGGGTCTGCGGCGGTGGCAAAATTAACCTGATTCCGGAGCAGGGGATTTTCTATGGGACAGTCAACGCCGGTGCTGCGGGTAGCCACGCTATGAAGTCTGTTACTGCTAGTAGTGGGCCTGGGGCAATCCATGTTTTAAGAGTGCCTAAAAGTATTGTGACCCCCGAAAAGGGTAACTGGGGTATTAGCGAAAGCATGGCTCCGCTAAAATCTTTTGGACCCATAACAACAAGGGAAGAAGCAAAGGCGCAGGCCACGTTAGCACAAGAATATATGGATTCTATCGGAGCTGCTGGAGGGTGGGGGGAAGCAGTCGGCCCGGGGAATGATGTGATTTTGGCGCATGGCGGTCCAATGAATCTCGTAGCACCTGCGCATACTAGCGCTCCAATATCTAACAAAAAGCTTCCTACTGGCGCTGCGCACGTTGCTGAGAGTAATGCAGCTCTAGCTGCCGCAGCGGGTCCGAGTGGCCGAAAACCAACAAATCTATTGAATGTAGCTAACCAATTAGACTCAAGATTTAGTGCAGAGATGCCACAAGAAGTAGCAGACGCTTTTGCGAATGGGGATGTCCAAAGAATATTTAGAACTTCAGAAAATCTTCCTAAAGCCTCTCTTGCCCCAGGAGAAATTCCAACGGCTTCTATGACTGCTAGGCCATATGGCGATTATTCTGGTTCAATATATGTTCAAACAAAAGATGGAAGAACCGCTAGATGGAAAGATCCAGATCTGTCTATGGGCGACGATATGGGGTGGAATGCCAATAGAGGAAAAGATGTATTCTCAGAGACGGCAACTGCAGGAAGTCTGTCACTAGACAGACGTGCTTCTGATGTTCTTGGTGGACAAGTACATGAACTTGGAGCTGATTTTAGTCATACAGGCCATAATATATCTGATATTTTTGAGTCATCAGGTGAAAGAAGTTTTTTTGCAGGAACAGGCACTGCTAGAGGCGCAGTTGCTCAAGAACCGATAGAAGATTTTTTAACCAGAAATACCGTAAAAGATCTTAACACAGCCGCAAATATAAAATCGGTTAAAGGTCTAGGAGATACAGTAGAAAAAGTAGTTGCTGAAACTGAATCAGCTGCTGTTACTATAAAAACACCACCAGTCAGTACTGGTACTAGAGGGGCACCACTACCTTCTGATGTAGTAGTCGACGCTGCAGATTCAGGCGGTACAGCCGCAGCTAGATCAGCTAAAACTGTAGCAGATGATCTTTCAACTGGTATTCTAAAAGTTGGTAAAAAACTTGGTAGCAATCCTAAAGGTTTAATCATAGCTGGTACTATTGCAGCAGCAGGGTTGATTGGTTATCGGAGCCACTAGAAGAGGTGGGACAGAAGAACAAAGAGTAAACACGTCAGAGTCTGACTATGCACAGCCATCAGCGCAGATGCAGGGCTCCTACGAGGGCTACATGCGTTCTGCGCCAGCTTACATACAGGCTAACGGTGTCGGATATGATAACCCCGCAAATCAACAAGCAAGATATTCTAAAAATACTAGAGGAAGAAACGATACTAATGTATTATCTCCGCAGTCATTTAGCGGAACTAGTTTTAATAATATTTCTCAATCTGCTATACTTAGTGATTACTCTAGAAGCTTTAGTAAAAATTCATCTAGTCAAAGATTACAGAATCTTAATAGGATAGAAAGTATGTTTGGTTAATATTTTATGACTATAAATATAGACTCTTTTAATTATATTAAAGCACAATTTCCTACTAAACAACATATTATAGATTATAAGCAAGAGTGTGTTACTTGGTTAAGTCTAGCTACGGATAATCCATCTAATCCTGTTTATATACAAACGATTAGATCGATAATGGTGCTTGATGGTGGCAGTAGAATAAAGGGTAGTACTCCATCGTGGATAGATAAAGATTTACCTACGGGTAGACTTATATTGAGACCCGATAAACAAGATGAAAAATGGATATCAACTAGAGAAAAGGCAATTAAAACTGTAGCTGGTAAGACAAACGAAGATGTAATTAAATATTTAAGAAAATTTGATAAAACGATTCCAGATAATCTTAATTTAGATGACGCTATCTACGAAAATGCATGGAATCTTTGGTTTAAAGCTGGTAATTATGGAGTGTTACTCGGTGCATATGATGGTTGTTTTAGTTTTTTAGCCTCCATAGTTAGCTATGTGAATGATGTTGTTCAAAGATTAGTGGACTTTGACAGAGATCCTTCGCCAAGTACGCCAGCCGATGTCTCTGAGCCTCCAATGGCAGAAGAACCAGATATCTCTATTGAAAGATTAAATGCTCTAAGTGATTTCTTAAGCCAGGTTTATTATCATGATGATAAGATAATTACTAATTCTATAAATTATTATTCTGTTTTAAGAGAAAGAAATGGATTTTCCACAGATGGATTTGCTATAGAAGATCCTATTTATAAGAAATTTATGAGTGTTATCGCGCCTACAGTAGAGATTAAAAATTTAGATGAAAAATATCAAAAAAATTTATTTCAAAAAATAGAAGCCTCTGGTCTTTTTGATTTAATCGCCCATGTGGATTTGATACAGGCTTATAGTAGATCTCGTCTTAGTAATTTAGGTAGAGTAAAAGGGAGTGCAGCAGCTAAGGGTGTCTTAGACGGGGTAAGGGATACGGGCTGGCTTTTAAAGTTGTCCAATGTCTTACATAAACTATCTAATGATCCGATTACGCTTGCGTCCATATATAGATATTTCCCAGATTTAATTAATTATTTTTTTACGGCATTAGCTGCAACTGCAGATTATTCGAATGATGGTAAGGGTGGTGGAGCAGAAGACAAACAAAATAGTCCACAGATGATATTGGATGATCTGATGGCCGCAATAGGCCAGGAAAAAGGCCAAACCATTTTCACGGGTGCATGGGATTTAATCAATACAGGTGAGAGAATAGAGGAGGCTTTAAAACAGTTTCCATCTAGGCAAAATATACCACCAGTTTCACCAGATATATTTCATTTTCGCTTAGGCGCAGCAAATTTTTATATACCACCAATAGTTATAGATGTAAATACACAATTCAAAGTTAGTAGCATGGGCGAAGGTGCACTAAGACAGAAAAATAGTCCTAAATTTAATGCTGGATATAAGCATACTACAATAAGTATGCAATTGTTTTTCCCTAATTATGAAGAAATTTGGGGAATGTCAATAACTGATGCATCAAAAATATCTTTAAAGGATAATTATAGAATTGATTTTAGTGGCAGTGGTGACGACGATGCAAAGATAGATAAATTTCTTTCATCGCTTAGGGGGCTCGTTGCAGCATTTAAGTATGCACCGTTTCTACCGATAAGAAATCATTATCTAAATTCGGTTTATGGTATTACTGGAGTGGCATTAAACGCCATGTCAATATCTACGATACCGCAATACCCATTTGCATTAGTAGTCAGTCTTGACCTATATAACTTTAATCATAAGCCATTCCTTCCAATGTTTAACGATTTCAACCAAGCAATTCACTGGGGCAAATTTAGACAATACATGGGTAAAGCGGCAGGGGCGCTACATAACTATGTTAATGAAGAATTTTTAATGGTAGGAGATACAGATAAAGCTAGTGGTCAAGCTGTTGTCCAAACCGACAGAGATGGTAATAAAATGGATGACACAGTACCTATCCAGGTGCAGGCAGATGGGATGTCATCTCAATCGGGTATAGGCGGTCAGCCATTGAATGAGCTTTTGGGTTATAAAAATGAAGTCTATGTAACAAACGTAGTCAAAGAATGGATTGATGGAAGTAATATATCTTTTTACATGCCCCAAGAAACCCAAACAAAAATATTTACTCCAGATATTTCTGGATTTAGAAGCGATGAAGAAAAACTAAAAGATAAAAACGCTACAGATCAAGGTCGAGGTTTTTGGAATACAATGCTTGCAAACTTTGGCATAGTTATAACTGATGGATATCATAGAACGTTAGATTCTGTCATCAATACATCTACTGGTAATATAACAGATTATACAGTAAGACAAAAAATAGTAGACAGTATCGATATATTAACTGCTGGAAGAAATGCTGAGAACTTCCAGCAAAAAGCCTATGCTTTTATAATAACAACTTTTATAAAACAAAATCCACAACTTGACTCTGAAAGAAAAAATTACTTAAAAGACTTTAGCAGAACAGAGAATGCCTTTGTAGATACAGAAAGATATGTTTTTGGTTCTATAGTTTTCAAAGATATGACATTAGCCGCAATCAAAACTCATCTAAAGGGTCAGGCCTTAAATACAACAGCATATCTAGATTTTCTTGTAGACCAACATCTCGAAAAAGTTGCTATTAATGGGGGTAAGAATGATGATGATACGTGGAAAGAGGAAGAAAGAGTAAGAATCAAGGAACAGTTTTCTATTGCTTATAGCGCTACTGTATACGAAAGATTCTTTAGAGCTGGTCCGATAAGAGATCTTATGGAAGCAGCTATGCAGAGAGCTGGGAGTTTTCATCTAAGAGAATGGGAAGTGCCAATGATCAGGGTCGACTTTGACCCTAAAAAAGTTATAGTCACAAATGTTTCTATATCTCTGAGTAACAATATAGTTCCATTACAAGTACAGATGCATGACGAACCAACCTATCAGCATATAGGTGGAGGCGATAGTTATATAAATATATCGATGAAGATTTTTGGTGAAACTGAATTAATAAAATTAAGAAAAATATTTGAACATATAAATGGGCTCGCTAGATTAGAGAACGCAGCAGGAGTTTTGGGATTTCTAGGAATAAAAAATATTATTACCGCTTTAGCTGGTATCAAATACGTCCTTCCATTATCTTTCAATGTTTCTACAATACCAAACTTTCCTCATGTTTACGACGTTAGTTTAAGAATGGTCGATTTTGATATTTTCCAACAGAAACGTGAACAGTTGTCTTCGGCTCAACAAAGGATGCTTATCGAAGAATTTGGCACTAAAAAAAATCCGTTCTTAAGAATAAAGCAACTCTGGGGCCAGTTTAATGCTTACCCAGATTTTCCGCTTGAAATAAGAAATGAAAAAGGGGAAATAGTTGGTAACCTAGATCCAGATTTTTACTTTAGAAGTTTTGAAATGCTTGACCGAGATGTCGTGCATAATATCGAACAGAATAGAGGTAAATTAGACAGGTTAGATAGACTTAATATATCACCAATTGATTTAGACGCAACGGTAACAACCTTTTCTCCATACGGTTCGATGGTCTACAAGAATGAATCGGTAATTAAAAGGTTCCAAGAATATATAAAAAACGATGATTTAAAAACGCTTAAGGATTATATATCAAATACATTGAGCCTTAATGCATCAGAAATTGCTTCCTACATATTAGAAGCAATGAAAACGGAGGAGAATGAAAAGTTTTTGTTATCTTATCTAGAATCACTAGATGAGGCTGATTTCGCGAATGCTGGGATTGATTCAGATATAGCTGATTCTAATTGGAGAATCTCTTCTGGCAGATTAAAGTCTGGAGACTTAAGTTCGGTTGATAAGATACAGAAGGCGCAATTACAAAATGCACTAAAGGGTGGACTGGATGAGTTCAAGGAAGATCCATATATTAGTTTCAATCCAGATGATTTAGAGGCTCATGCAATAATCCATACTTTTCCAGCTGTAGATAATCCCGCTAACCCTAAAATACCAGCAATGTTTCATACTGCAGATGGATATCAATTTGGCTATATAGATAAATCTAATGGTAGATTCTATCTGACAATAGACGATGCTAATGTTAGGAAAGATTCCTCCGTACAATACATCGGTATAACCGATACCCAAACGCCAGATACCGGAACAAAAAACGTTATGACAGGAGTGCCTGGTGTACAGTCTTTAGACAAATACCAATATAGTTATTCTGCTGGTGATAGTGGTAAACCAGAAACTATGGGGCAAGGTGGAAACTCTAAGAGCATTACAAGTCATTGGGAAAAGATGATGATAGATACCCAGTATAGAGATATCTCTGGAAGAATGATTAGGGCATTTCCTACTTACATGTTATGGCTAATTAGCGAAAGAGACTTTGCTGGAACAAAATTATTTGATAATTTTTATGGTTTACAATCAATTATAGATTTTTCTATTGTTTCTTCTGAGGATATTCTTGGAGATACTCTTGTTTTTAGAGCATCCAATATGTACGCAAAGTTATCCACAAAAGAGGCTACAACAATTTTTAGCGGGACAGCTGGTCAGACTGATGACAAACCAGGTGAGAACGTATTAAATTTAACATCTGGTCTTGAGCAAATTATAGATAGGACTTTGAATACTGCGAGAAATCAACTCGGACATATGGAAAGTCAATACATTGTTGACATAGAAAATATTAGACTTAAGCCTGGTGTGAGGATACACCTAAGAGGCGGATATCGGATCTAATCCTAACTCACTACATACATTATTTAATGGGATTATAACCGAAGTCGAATTAGGTGAAATAGTTACGGTTACATGCCAGTCAGATGCAATAGAGCTAAGTCCAGTAATTAACTCAACAGACAAAAAGGGTAGTAGCGGTAGCATAGATGGGGCACTAAACACTGGTCTATATTTATCAGAGCCAAGAGATTTAATGGTAAGACTTTTGTCGATGGGGACATCAAGGGTTAGAGAGTCATTTGCACATGCGACTAGAGGAACAATTTTTTCTGAAAATAAATTTGGTATTAGACATTTTGGGACCATTCTATATGAACCGCTAACAGAAACCGAAAGAAACAAAAACGCAGGAATTAGGAACGCATACGCCGATGGACTCACAAGCATTGGTAAGGGCAATGGTTTAACAGGTGGTTCTGGCGCTGTATTAGGGATATTAAATCCTTTAGGTAATAACTCTAGCGGGACTGGTTTTGGTCTTGGGCCAGAGGTGAGGATACCAGTGGTGGGGATGATGCAGACACTCTGGTCGAATTTCGCTACACAAACAGATCTAGAACTTTTTAAAAGAAATATTTATCCAGGGAATGGAACTGGCGTAGCTCAATTCCTAGGTGGAGATCTTGGTGATGGTTGGGCAGATGCAGCTTCGCTTACACCAGAAGATATACCAAACCCAAGATTAGAGTATCTTAATAGGCTAACAGATTCTTCATGGAATAATATGCTGCAAAAATATGATCAAGGTAACCCCAGTGCTGCTGCGGCCTTAGACAGTCTAACACAAGGGAATCAGATCAGATCATCAGGAGGGCTCGCTGCAGGGATACTGAGTGGCTCCCTATTGGCTGCGGGAGCAGCATTGGCCTTTGGCACTGGTGGAATTGTGCTCCCAACAATAGGAGGGCTTACCGCAGTATCAGGTGGGGCATCTTTATTAGGCTCCCTAACGGGTAGAGGTGGTGTAAATATTTGGAAAACGTTTGGTCTTATCAGCGATGCAGATGATGACATGCCAGGATTTGACGAAGTTTCTTTTAGGGCTCAAACATATATGAAATCTGTTTGGGATCTTTTTCAAATGTGCGCAAGATTACTTCCTAATTATATTGTTGCGGTAAGACCATTCGAAGATAGATCTACAGTATTCTATGGAAAACCACATTGGCTTTATACTTCTGGCGTAGTACCTATAACTACTGGGTTCCCATCAGAAAAACGTGCGGTAGAATTAGGGTTAAAGACTCCTTCTTATAGAAGTCCGGATTCTGAGTTAATGGATATATTAACTAAAATAAATAAAGAGTCTACGTCGACAGCTGACTATGAAGCTTTTAAAAGATTCCAAAACCCAGCTATGCTTATGGAGGAGATTATTAGACAGCAGTCTACTTCTGGCGATGTTTACGGACCTGCTGGCGTATTAAGCGGTAAGGTAATTAATTTAACAGATCCAAGAAGACTCCAATATATGGGCTACTCTGTTAATAATCTTAGGGGAATGAGCGCGGACGCAGCAGAAAGATGGTCTTCGAATAAAGGTTCAACAAAAAGAATAGTTTCAGAAATTCCAACGAATAAAGGTTTTATCACTATTGGTTATCACTTACCTATAGATCCAACTGGGGTTAGCACAGAAGTAGAGCTTGAAAAATTTGCGAAGGATCACAGAGAAATACCTCAAATGCCATTAAGATATTCATTCCCATTCTTTACCGATAGAGTAGCAGGAGCAATTCAGCTCGACTATGCATTCTATGCTCTTAGCTCGAGTAAGAAAGATGGCGTTAAAACATTAGCCGATGGTGATAAAGATGTAGAAAAATTAGGAGCAGATACCTTATACGTGAACCTATTAGATACAGAAGCATCTCTAGTAAGCTCTTCTACCACTAGTGTCTCTGGTAATGCGGTAGGGGATGAATTTGTAATAGATTTAAGTGCGATCTCTTTTACCAGTCAAATTGACCCAATGACAACATTTGGTTCAACAAATTTCATATTTAATATAGAAGGATCTGGAACAGAAGCTCAAAAATCTTTAGTAAGAGTACCACTTCCTATGACAACAAATATATTAAGAGATGTTACGAAACTTGAAGGCTCTTGGGAGTATGAATATATAGATCAAACTAAGTCGGGATCGTCAGAGCTTAGTTATAGGGATTGGGGGTCCCCAAAGACTGCTCTTGATGAACAGTTCTACATAGCTATGAGATGGCCATATAGGATTACTGAAGATGAAAAAGATCCAATATTTCAAAAATTTAAAGAAGAATATTTTCCGGGTAGAAAAGAAAGTGAATTCTATGGAACCCCAGCAGATTATAAAAATAGAAAAGTTCTTGTTTATAGTCCAATAACTAGAACGGCAGTAATATGTAAGCCAGCATTCTTTCTTTGGGGAGAAGACCAAGTAGACGTAAATGCGATTCAACAGGATATTGGTAGAAATAGAACTGATAGTTCATTTGTGAATTTTAAGACAAATACACAAGAAAAAACGCTTAGCGCAATTGTCTCCCCAGATGCAGCCTACTATCTAGGAGCAATGCATCTTACTGAAATTGAAAAAGCATATTTTACAGATGAGGATTCTGGCAATCCTGCAGTATTAAAATTGGCTGCAGTTGGTTTAGCTCCAGCACCACAAGTTAGAGAATGTTATTTTACATTTGTTGATGATTCAGTCCCAGTCGGAGTAGTTACAACTATAATAAACCCAGCTGTAGATTACGAATTAACCAATGAGGGTAAAACAAAAGATTTTTTTGGAGATAACCAAAGGGTAATTGGATTTGGGAACTTTGCCGCTGGAGAATCGCAAAATAAATTATTAGCCCAACTTGCTACCGATGCAGCCGTTTTCAATCCAACTGGCTCAGCGGATGCCATGGAAGGTCAAATAGAGTTATATAATGAAAGACCGTCAGCATTAAATACACAATTTGATGAGCTTGTACCAGTTGGCGGGATATCATTGCGCGGTCTGAATTCATTAGCTGAAGCTTCTGCAAGAGGCGGAAACATATTAGCTTCTAGCAGTACAACTAAAGATAGTTATTTTGATTTGGTATTAAGCGAACAATATACTAGCGTAGGTAGAAAACAATTATACGATATTCTAGATAGGGAATTAAAAACAACAGGTGATGAAGAGACTGGGACGGGCAGACTAAGATTTACGCCAGTCTATGATCCTCTATCGGAACAATCTAGACAAGCGAGAGCTTTCTTTGACGAATCTTTTAGTGCAAATACCCATGTTATAGCGGGTAATGGTAGAACACTTTCGCAGGCCAATGATATATGGGATCAATTTAGATTTGATTATCACGAGATGGAGTCTGTGAAGAAGATTTTTTTTGATGCGTTTGGTTTAGATCCAGGGAGTGAAGAGAAGCTCCCAGATTTTCTTATTGAAATAATCAGAAATCCAAAAGCTACTACAGAAATATTTAAAGCCTTCTCAAGCGGCAATACTGATGCAGTAGACGAATTTACTTTATTGTTAGGTAGCGATTTCATTAACAGCTCTGGTGACAATACTCCTCAACGCAAGGGGGCTAATAAATATAAGGGGATGGACAATGAAGTAAATAACGTATCAATTAAACAGGCTATCGAGTTTGCTAGAAAAAATTTAGTTGATGCTAGTTTAGATGATGGTGGTTTGATAAAATACTTTGACACTTTAGTTAGAACTAAATATAAAAGAATTGGTTTATTTCTTCAGTCACAATCAAATTTAAGCTTGATAGATGGCGCAGATATCAATGGTGGAATAATAAAAATAGGTGAGATAATCAAAGATTCATTTACCTCAAGACAGTTGTTCTTACTGATAGTTGGCATGTTCAGGCAAGCTATGTGGCAAGAAGCTTACCCGAGAGCATGGCTAGTGTTAAAGCCAAATAGGAAATATACGAGTAGAGATATGTGGGACTTCGGACCAGTAAATAAAATCTTTGCTGCATTTATAGATCCTAATAGTAATTACTCTTCTGATAAGAAAAAATTTCTAAAACTGTTAGCAGACAATAAAGGCGAAGGAAATAGTGCCGGTAACATAGTTGGCGTACTTGGAAACAATATCGATAATTTTTGGGATAATAACATTGGTCCAATATTTACTGCATTAAGCGATGGTCTATCAGGTTTAATGCAAATGTTTAGAATGTCCATGCTTCAAATGGGCTACGGTTTGGGGCTAATAGATAATTTTGCTAAGCAGGCAAATATCATGAATAAAGCCTTGAATGATTCTATCTATTATTCATTAGGTAGGGCGGGCTCTCTTCTAAGGGCAATAGATAACCCTTTCACTAGAGAATACGGAGAGCCAGTTGTAGAGATCCGTGAGCCATTCCAAAGAATTCACTATCTAAGTTCATTTAGTACAATACTTGCTAACAATATTAGAGAAACAACAGTCAATGTGGCTACTCAAGTAACCGCTGTTTCAGATGGCAAGTATCCAGTAACAGTTGCCCTAGATAAGAGCATCCCATCAGAAAGACAAATCGAGAAGACTGTTGAGACTGGCCTATATTATGATAATATAGCTGGAGAAGGTTTATTCGGAATTGCCCAGCCATTATTCCATCCAATGGAATTTGCCAGAGGGGCGATTAAGTTATCTCAAGGTGCTCCAGATGAATTAATGGCAAGAAGGGTCGCGCTTGCCCATCTCAAAGAGTCATTAAAAGATATCTATTCTGGAGAGCTATTAGTGTTGGGCAGCCCTGATATTAGACCTCATGATTTAGTATATTTGGCGGATGTTTACGAAAGAATGTATGGAATTTTTGAAGTTGAACAAGTCGTACACCATTTCACTCCGAATATGGGATTCATCACATCAATAACACCCAACGCACTTGTTTCGGTAAATGACCCCGGTAGATGGTTTATGTCATCGTGGATACATTCTTGGTTATCAATACAAAACATTAGGAATGATACGAGATCAATAATTAACTCAGTCCAAGCTGGTAATACCGGAGTCCTTTCTGGGGGCAATATTTCTATGTCTGGAATAAGCCAATTACTTAGAACTCAAATGTTAGGAGGTATACAGTTTACTCATGGCTCTAGTGCATTAATGAAAGATGTAATGTCTAATTTTGCAGCTGAGGGATTGACTGATGCTAAGGCGCAAATAGATTTGCAGGTACAACAACAGGCAGATATGGGAGGAAGCTTAACTGGTATAGCAGCTTCATATATAGCGGTCACTGGAACGGCGGCAATTGTAGGGGCACTACTTAGTCCAATTGCCCCAGTTGGCGCTGCAATAGGTGCTGCTGTTGCATCTGCTGGATTCTGGAGTGGTTGGAAGTGGGTTAGGGACAATGTATTAGATCAACATGGATGTTATATTTCTTACTTAAACAAAAACGGGCAACCCATGGATGCTGGATTAGCAATTAACCAGGGCATGGTTGTTGGTAGATATCATACGAAGAGGTTACTACCTGGTATCTTGGGCGTAAAAACAAAAGTTACAACAGTTGACGGTAACGCATTTATACGTAACGACGACCTGCTAAAAAGTCTGGGTTGGAAAGAAAAAGAAATTACAGATTTAGTCAGATACGTCAGTTATGAAAACGCTCTTGTTAATTCGGAAGTGCTAAAATACTCTGGAACTGGTCCAGATAAAGCTGGCTTACATCAGTTCTTTAAAGTTATATGTAAATTAAATAGGATTATAGATGGAGATGAAATAGAAGTTATAGATCTGTTAAACCCATTGGGCACGCCGTTCAAGGTCAGGATGGAAGGAGTGATAGCTTCATCTCTTGGAGTGTTTGAAGCCTATACTAATACATCAATACAATCTGGTTATAAGACAGACGCACCAACTACTTTAGTTAATATTGATTCAAAGGGTGGGAAAACAGCTATGTTCTTATCTGAAAGATTAGCTAATAAACCATTTATAATTAGAGTATCCCCCAACGATCAGTCTTCAACATCCACATATACAGATGATGATTTTTCTGCTGGTTCAAAAATAAATAATCCAAAAAGTTATTTTAAAGCTATAAATTATGGTGAAAATGAAAGAGAAAAAACATTAGGAACTATATTCTATAGATTACTTCAAGAAGATATAGATAAACAGGTTGCTGCTATGAGAGCATTTTTTGTAGACAATAGCGGGAATAGTATAATAGTATTAAAGGAAAAGTTTATAAAAACTTTGGATCCAGATAATATATTCTATAAAAAATTTACCGAAATATATAATTCTATCTATGCTTCAAATATGGAAAATTATTTTAAACTTTTAGGCTTGGAAGATCCACTATCAGGACTAACGGAACAATATATTAAATTATTTAATGACTTAATTCATTTTCGAACGATAGAAGTACTATATTCTAAAGCTTCTGAATGGCCCTATATATCATGGGATGAATACTATGATGATGGTTTGCCAGCCACGCTAAATTGGGAATTGGTAACAAATAATTTAGCTCAAGTTTATACGGTAGATCTGTTAAGGGCTAGGCCATCGCAAATAAGCTTAGACGATACTATAATTAGCCCAAAATATGTCCCTCAAACATCTGGGCTATAAGGAGAAGTAATGAGCGATTTTGGTTTTACTATTAACGATCTGGATAATTCTGAATCGATAACGAATAAGATTGGTTCTGGGTATAACCCAGATGGAGCTGCGAGTCTAGTTACTTCTGCTTCTACCTCTAAGGAAAAATATGGTAATCAAACTTTAACATCAAGAAATTTAACCGATATAATGTCGGGTGGAGCACTTACTAGAAATCCTGCCGCTGTTATAGATTCATCTTCAAAATTTGTTCAATCATCTTTGCATTCGGTTTTAGCGACTGGTGCACAAGCTGCCAGTAATGGTTCTTTTAAAATTTCAAACCCGGATTGGCAAGGCCCTAATTCAGGAGAGCCTGAGACCCTTGAAGGTAATGCAGCATATCTCAGAACAGTTGCTGAGTCACTTGTTGGCACTGGGTTAGCTCCAGGTCAAACAATGAATCCTCTTTTGGAATCTTTGAATGGAAGATTCCCACAAGACGATAAATCAAAAGTTGGAGATTCTCAAGGTGTTGTCTATACTCATAATAATATATCTTATAGAATAAATGGCGATACTCCTAGCTTAGGGGAAAGAGCAGTTGCTTTAGAAAGTATATTGACAAAAGACGAAATGGATATATACATAGAGAGGGGTACAATACTCAAAACTCGTATAGCAGAGCCAGCGTTAATTATTGGATTTGGGTTTGATATTCCGGATAACTATTCTGGTTTTAGTTTCGTGCAAACAAAACCATACAGCACAGCTGGATTGATTGTAGATGAAAAGCTGATAAGCGCTTCGAAAGAGAGAGCTTTTATCAGTGCCGCGTTAATAGAATGTTTATTAATGTTGACAGATGAAACTAAAGGAATATCTATTAATGGTAATTTTGCTCTTAGTGGATCCATTTTATCCGAAAATGACAAAAACAATCCAGGAAGTGGTATAGACAAAAATAATACAAATGCTATATCAGATCATGTTTTTGGTAGAGCATTTGATGTAACGACGGTAGGCGATTACTCTAATATTGGGAGAAGCACACTGACATATTCATCCGCACTTGCAGAATTTCTTCAAAGACTATCACTGATCCCAATGCCATTACTTCCAGACTTAGTTATAATCCATCCAGATGTAGCTAAAGAGTGGGCTGTATCAGAAGGCTACGATTCTCTTAATACTCGTGTGACAACTGAATTCCCAACCTTAAAACATATTAATTTTAATTATGGCAATGAGCATATTAATAATATACATATGAGTTTTAGCCCACAAAGAGGGGGAATATATATTGGTTCAAGTGGTTGGAAGGCCGCAGAAAAATCTGGCGGATCTGAAAGTCCTGATAGCACAACCGACTATAGTGAGGCGGCGACAACGGCAAAAGAAAAAGCTACTACGCTCTACAAGACTACTAGTACTGAATTCAGTAAGATGGAACTTTTTACCCTTCTCTCTGGAGAGGGACCATTCACGGATGAGTTGGCAGCAATATTCGTGGCAATATCTGGTAGAGAAGCTAACTCAAGACCCAATGCTTTTAACGGCGCTTGCTTTACTGGCACCACGAAGAGTTGGGGGGGCGATGTATCAATAGGCATGTTCCAATTTAACCTTATTAGTTTAATAAATAAGACCACTAACGTATCTACTGGTGTCCCAATATACTGGGATGGTAGTATGGTAAATCAAATGATGATTCCAGCTCATAAGCTGGCTTATACTGGTTCCGCCGGGGTGAAAGATCCTGAGAATTTATTAGATCCAAACGCTGTAGCGGCAAAACTAGTATCGTTGTATGATCCGGTAACTAAAAAATCAACTGCTCAGGCAACCACCGATGATAAGCTATGGTATCCGATTAATCAAATTTGGATGCTAGTCCAAAAGTTTAATAGCACAATGGCTAAGGCTGTAACCAGCAAGATAAATACCTCTGGTGGACTAAACCATTGGGGTGGCTATAATAATTCTGATGGGACTCCAAGATCTGAATGTGGTTTTATCTTTAAGGTAAAATTTCAAGACGCCGTAGATGTATATCTATCAACAGGGAAAGACATAAGTATATTAGAACAATGGGTTAGAGATAATCTACCCAATAACAATCAATTAACGAAAGATTATATAGAAGGATGGATGGATGGAGATGTCTACTATGACCATCCTAAAGATGGTTCCCTGCTTGATCTAGTTAATAGTAAACCTATAGTGTATTCGCAATCCTCTGGACAAGAAACTGGTACAGGTAATACAGACGTTATCCCAACGTTCAGTAAAACGCAAATTCTTGAGGCTGCAAATTGGTTGAGGATCAATAGAATGAAGGAGTGGTTGGATGGTAAGGGAAGCTGGCTTAACGGGAATATTGGTTGTGATAGATTTGCAAGAATTCTTTCAGAAGCTTTGGGCCTGTTTGGCACGCCGGTGCCTACCCTGATCAGTCAGGCATGGCCTTCAGAGGGTGGTGAAGGAAGTTATTCTGTCCCGACAGTAATTGCGAATTACCCTTCGGCTGCAGCGCGCTATAAAGCATTGGTAGTCAAAACAGAAACTTTCTTCGGCCCTGATACAGATGATGGAAAAAACCCACCAGCTGGTTATGTAGTATTTTGGACTGGTGGGACTGATGGACTTGGTCATGATGGTATATCAATAGGTGGTGGAGAATATGTAGATCAACACAACAATTCTGGGGCCCCAAGCCCAAGGCCTATTTTGCCTATTCCATTATCCCCTATCAAAGCGTTCCGTAATCCATGGCCAGGTAGTGAATATGTCTACGCAGGCGCATCCTCTGTCTGGTCATAAGAAAGGTATTTATGAAACATTATCCAAAATTTGATGAAAAATTAAATTCACATATACTTGATAATCGATTGCAACAGTCTAAAACTAGACTAGGTACAGTCATGTCTTTCAAGAAAACAAACAATACAGTAGTGATAGTATTGGATGATAGAATGACTAATCAAATAGGAAATATTATCAGAGATGTACCATGTCCCTCAATACAGGGGATCCAGTCAGTAGCCCCTACTGCTGGCTCTAGATGCCTTGTAGGCTTTACTGACGGCAATGAGAGGTATCCGTATATACTTTCGTATATAGATGAAGCAAACCCCACAGGAAAACAAATGCCTAACTATTCCGTTAATACCGGGATACCTAAGTTCTTGGTGTAAATATGGCTAACAAAAATAGTGGCAGAAATTTAAATGAATCCTCTGTAGGCAAAACCGTTTCTGAAATTGATGAGATGGTAAGAAGAAAAACATTCTCTAATAGGGAAGTCGGCCTTAATCATCCTGATAGTAGTTCTTTTATAAGATTAACAGATTCTGGTGATATAGAAATTTTTGCCGCCCCAGGTGTTGGAATAGTCATAAATGGAGCAACCAGAAGCATTTCTTTGTTCGCTGAAAACATCAAATTCTTCACTAAAGAAGATGGACTAAAATGGAATGGGATGGATTTCAACCATTCTGCCACCTCATATGCCGAGCCAGCATTGGTCAATTCTGATATTAAATCATATAATCCAGCTTATTTAAATTTAGATGATTATATTAATAATTTACAAAAGTTAGAAGAAGAAGAAACCCAACAAACCATTACTATTAGTGACGATCCTACTTATAATGTTACTACCGATAACTCAGTGGTTGATACTGGCAGGTTTGCGGAAGATAATGTCTATACCGGTTTCACTAAAGAGGAAATAAAATACATTCAGTCCTTTTGGGATTCAAACGGAGAAAATATTAAACTACATTTAAACAAAAATTTAGAAGAATTTATTAATTTAATCAAAGATCAAAAAAGTAAGAACCCTAACTCAGGGAATACTCTTAGCGGTATATCTATTTATCTGAATACTATTTTTGAAATGTTAAAAGAATCTATGACATCCCAGGGTATAAAGGAGTAATGTGCCAGATTTTTATCTCACCTTAGATGGTGACCTACTTGTTACAGGCAATGGAGATATAGCCCTAGTCCAGGATCAATCCCAAAAGGATATTCAACATGCCTATATCAGGCTGATGACTGAGCCTGGTGACTTTTATATTTATCCACAGTTGGGCACACAATTATCGATGCTTTATGGAATGCCCCAAAGCACTCAAACTGGCGAGTTTGGTAAAAGATTGATAAGAGCAGCTCTGGAGAGAGAGGGCGTATTCAGGAATAGACAGATTACTATTGAGGCAGTGCCTACGTCTGCAGATTCTATTAGATTTGACATATACATGATAGGCGATTACAATGAGCCGACAGTTCTTTCCATAACGCAGGATCTAGGAGTATAATATGGTAACTTTAAACTTAAAAACAAAAGAACAAATGCTTATCGCTACGTTAGATAGCTTACAGAAAACAGTAGGAATTACCTCTATATCTCCAGGATCAATCGCTAGAGCATTTGCAGAAGCAATCCATTCAGAAATTAATGATTTATACAATTCATTAAAGATAAGTATTGAGCAGTCAAATTTGTCAACTGCTTCTGGGAACAATCTTGACATGATAGGTGCACTGTATAGCGTCCAAAGAAGAACGATATATACAGATTTGGCGGTAGAAAGGTCTACGGCTAATATAGAATTTTTCCTGAATACAACAAATGTGACAGATGTTATTATCCCATCGGGTACATTAGTTTACAATGACGTAACAACTTTCTCTACGATACAATATGCCTATGAGGTAACTGGAGCTGTAGTAATCCCAGCAGGAAATACTAGAGCTTATGGAGCCGTAAAGGCAAAATTCTCCGATAACAATATAACTGCAGGAAGAAATACTCTAGTTAAACATAACTTTATTGGGCCTCCTGGTGTCGTAGTCTTTTGTAATAATCCAAAAGAAGTTTATAGTAGTTTAAATTCTGAATCAGATGATAATTTTAGAAGAAGAATAATATCTTCAGTTAGAGGTTCCGCTTCTGGAACTGCAGAATCAATAAGATTTGCCGCACTAGGGGTAAAGGGCGTTAAAGATGCAAAGGTCAGGGATGCTTCCCATGGTATAGGTTCAGCAGAGTTAATAGTCGTACCTGAGACCCAATCAGGAATATCCACAATGAGCCAATTAGTTTATGCGTCAGTACAGACCATCAAACCAGTTGGTATAAATCTAAATATAAGAATAGCAACTAAAAAATTGATAGATGTTTCAGCATCATTAATTCTGAGAGAGGGTACATCAACTACTTTGGCAAGAGGTGTTGAAAATCAAGCTAGAATATTTCTCAACAGATACTTAAACTCTTTGTCTATAGGCGGTTCTGTGTCTATCTCTGAGATAGAAAGACAGATGAAAATGTCTTCTGAAGTTATTATATCGGTTATCGTTGACTCCATAAAAGTTGATAATAAAAATATCCCGAATAAAGATTATAGACTTTCTGATGATAAAAGTTACATGGCATCGGGCTCTCTTAGCCTATACTCTGTTATAATGGGAACATCAAATTATTAGAAGAGGTTTTCCCATGTCTGAAATGAATTATACTGTTATTAGAAAACAGATAGTAAGAGCTAAAAATATGACCCATGCAAGAATGGTTTCCGAGGGTTATGACGACTTTCCTGGAGAAGTACTGCACGACACTTGTTCTATAGATGAAGCCCTGGATAAGATCACATGGGATGACATAGAAGAACAGGCACAAACTGCCTTAGATACTCATGATGCGACTGCAGCTGATGGATCAGCATACTTAAGATCAGAAAATAGGCGCTTAGCCAAGCTAGCCGATAAGCATAAAAATGTAAAAGAAGAAGCTGTTTTATCGGTTTATCAAGCAGCATTTGATGCGTTCTCTAGTTTCGAAATGCCACCAATCAAGAAACCAGTAATTAAGAATATGCCAGGCACTGGGGAAACTGCAGTAGCCGTTTTTGCAGATTGGCAGATGGGAAAGATAACACCGGACTATAATTCTGACGTACTTGCTGAAAGAATTGAACTATATACAGAAAAATTAATAGAGATAACGGGAATACAAAGAAGGCATCATCCAGTAAAAAATTTACATGTGTGGTTTTTGGGTGACATTGTAGAAGGGGAAGAGATATTCCCTGGACAATCTCATTTGATTGACTCTGGTTTATATAGGCAAGTCGGCATTAATGGACCAGAGATCTTATCAAAATTTTTTACTACAGCGTTACAACATTTTGAGCACATTCATGTCACTGGCGTGATAGGAAACCACGGGGCTGTTGGCGGAAAAAATAGAAAATTACATGATCCAGAAACAAATATGGATAGACTCCTATACAAAATTGTACAAATGATGTTCAGAAATGAACCAAGAATATCTTTCAATATTCCAGATGGTAGAGGAGAACGACATTGGTATGCTGTTGATGCGATAGGCGATTATCGCTCTTTGTTGATACACGGCGATCAGATGCCTTCACCTAATGCTATTGCCAGTTACTATAGGAAGGTAATGGGCTGGAAAGATGGAGCCATTCCTGAGGATTTCCAAGATGTATTTATGGGTCACTACCATCAACAGGCCAAGATGACCATAGGCAGTTCCACTTTGAGAATATCTGGTTCTACAGAAAGCTTTAACACCTATGCCCAAGAATATTTTTCTTCAATGAGCAGACCATGCCAACATCTTATGTTTGTCCACCCAGAAAATGGAGTGACGTGTGAGTACAGCATTTGGCTAGACGCAATTTAGGGGCTAATAAATGAAAACTTATTTGTTGAGCTTTAACAATGGCGATTTTGTTAAAGAACAAAAGGTATGGACATCAAGTTCTATTGACCTATACTCGAATAAGTATTATAAGAATTTCTCCTATACGAAGTCCACGACTGGACTTAATTCACTAGGTGATTATACCTTTACCGGAACAAAAATAATAGAAGACGCAACCCCAACCATAGAAGGTTCATACGCAGTCACTAATTATGGAGAATTATTTATAGATGATGCAATAAGCCCGCACCTAATATTCGATGTTGATATAAGCCATGATGGAACAATAATCTTTAATCCAGATAATAGTGCTACGCCTATATTCACTGCAGATTCGACAGAGGAATATCTCTATAGGTTCATAGATACTTCTTCGCGTATAGATGTGAGAACTTTCAAAGGCGCCTTTTCCAGCTCTTTGAATAGCATAGAGTCAATCACATTTACTTTAGAGATACACGAATCAGACTCCCCTAATCGGACCATGGCTCTTATCTAGCACGGCAGCTTCAGATGCCCTTGGTTCCATACTTCTATCAAAAAATGTAAAAAGGTATGCTAAATTCGTAGTGACTATTGATACTGAAGTAGAGGATATAAATGTATTAAATTTTCTACTATTAATAGAGATAGCTATATCTGACTCAACAAGCCCAGTTTTAAGCAGAGCAGTAAAAAATATACTTAAAAGATTCCCCTCATGGATGTCGATGACTGAGGACTCTGTCGATCAGGCAACTCCAAATCTATTCGAGCCTAAGTCTACTGCTGGTAAATTCTTAAATGCTGTTGTTGGTGAAACTCTAGATAACTTTGACAGAGAAATAGACATCTACAGAATAAACTCTTTTATCGATAGGGCAGATGAAAATCAATTAGACTGGATTTATCTATCAACTAACGTAAAAAATACATTTAATAAAATTATTGGTAATAACGTTGAATTAGCTCGCGTAGATAATCTTGTCGATTTCTATAGGTCTAGGCCGACTGATTATATTTTCTACCATAATCCGCTTAACAGAGAAATACTAACATTAAAGAAATTTCAAAGCATATATGTGAAAAGCGAATATTCCAGTAACGAAACTTTAGACCAAACCCCGATACAAAAATTTAATTGGTTTGACGAATTTGGATTTAGAGTAGGGTTGGGCAGACTTTATCTAGAATCTAACATTTCCTTTAAGGCAAGAATTCTAGACGTATTTAAGAATCCGATTGGTTCTAATGTAGATGCATTTAAGAAAACTCTTAGAAGAGAGTTAAATCTTTGGAAAGCTTTTGGGGAAACGCCTCCATACGAAAACCCTGGTGCAACGCCGGAAGTCTTAGAGATGTCAGATATAGAAAATTCTTTATCATATTTTGATATTAATGGTAACCCAACGACTTCATTCAAAAATTTTGTAAAAGATTTAAACATTAGATATCCAACTAATTGGGGATACTTTACTTTTGACGATAGTATTTGGGATTATGCAGGATCGGAAGCTGGTGGCATAAATAGATTACGTTCAAGATACTATGATGACGATATCCAAATACCATATTATCAGCCTGGAGTTGGAGATCTCTCAGACGCTAAGATTTCGATAGTTAATTTTGATGCTACCCCAAAATATTTCAATACGGAAATTGTAGCTAGCGGAAAGAAAAAGATCGGAACCGCTATAAAATATGATCCAGTAAAAGTTGCGTATGAATATTATGCATCTTATGAAAAAACAGCTTGGGAAAACCAAGCAGCAACTGTTAATCTAACATTAGAGTTTAGTGCTACCCCACATGGTATCTATACTTCCCCTACTATATTTGTTGCTCCATTTATAATTAATCCTAAAAACAATTTTAGTCCTGGTCATCCTGCAAGCCCTGAATATTTTTCTAGAGAAATTTTTGATACAGAAGGTTTTGTTTCTACTATTTATCCAGTTATAGGACAAGATACTATTCCATATTCAAATACTATAAATGGTATTACCAGTTCACGTTTAGATATAAAAAATATTTTAAATATAACTATAAAAAATGGCTTGTGGAATGGTTCCACTTATGCAACGCCAAACCTGAACGACGACTTTATAGCTAAATTTTCCCATAGAAATGATTCAATAGAATATTTAGGATCTGGACTTTCTGCAACTCCGAACTTTTCACAGAGTACGTTTTTACAAGTACAATCTAAGTTGTATGATCCAATTCAAAGAATCGGATATACGCCAGTGCATTCTCTAGAAAGTATGCTTAACGATGTCGCTACACCTCCATCTACGTTTGAGTTAGACCATGATACAATGATGCAAAATATAATAATGCCAGAGGGCGCAACGCCAAAATATATTTATGTTAACAACATTAAACCAACGCAAGGTTTAAGCGGAGATTCCGTATCAGAGAATAACCAATATACTGGCTTTGGCGGGTATGCACATTATCTAGAGGCAGATGAAGATATCTTTGTGCCGTCATCTCCTAATATAACACTTAGGTATTATGGCTCAGATCTATCTACTCCAACATCAACTGCTCAAATTGGGAGTACTTCTATAGTAGATGGAGCAGCAACGGCAAACTACTATTTCACGAATGTCGAATACCTATATGGATCTACGCCAAATAAGTTAGAGCTTGAGACAGTTGATGCTGGCGCATATCCATTCACTACCATAGAATGGGAACCTTTTACTCTACCAGCATCTCCTAGTATTTCTGGTTACATAAATGAAGATGGAGTTGTTCGCTATAATCCAATATACGGTGAATATATTCCAGGGAAAAATGATGATTCAATTTTGGTCCCAGAATTAACCAGAGAAAGTTTTGGACTTTCTGGAGTGGATAAATTCGAATACTTTTTTGAAAGCATGCGCGTAATCGACCCTGCTGAATTAGACGTATCTATTTGGTCGGAACAAAAAATAATAAATCCATTCTTAAATAGATCTTATGTTTTAGAAAAAGATAATATAGATTCTATAATTAACAATGATATATACACTACTAAGAAAATTAATTATCCAAGAAATTCAGTAATAGAATCTTACGACTTATCAAGAAATACAACTACATTTACCAACTTTATCGTTAAGGGTAAACTCTATGATTCAAAACTAGAAGTAAGAATAAATACCGGTTGGATAAACTTGGATAATAATGACTATTACATATACGCAAAACCTCAAAGATCTGTTTTCAGTGGGATGTTAAAGCAAGTAGAATTACCATCGGTCCCTAGGCAGGGTGCACCTGTATCTTTGAATGTCTATAATGATTCAACACCCGTACACTTTGTGGAAACAGCTTTTCCAGATGAGGCCACCCCTAGAGAATTTGGCTTTTATAATACCGAAGATATTAAACCAAGGTATAACTCAATCGATAATTCATATCTATTTAATCTTGGATATAAAAACATTTATGATATTTCCGTTGTAGATGGCTTGACCGGAGAGGTAATAATAACCGATTTTGAATCACCAGATTCTTATTTTACCGCAACTCCAAATTCACCATATACTATATCTAGAGATAGAAATTATAAAGTAAGATATAGGGTAAAAAATTCATACTTTTTAGATAACGTATTAAATGATTTAGATTATTATTCAAGAATTGTCTTTGATGCAACACCAAATTCTGATTTAGATTACGAAATTGTTTACGAATCCTCAATTGATGGAAGCTCCACTCCAGTCTCATTAGACTTTGGTGACACAACTTCATTTTTAGATGAAGGATACATAATAGTATCTAGTAAACTTTATGTATTTAATACAGCAGCCGTTACATTATCCCCTTCTTATGTAATGGACGACAAACAAGACTATATGACTATATCTATTTATTCTTCGGATATTGAAAAAAATCCTAAACCAAACCAAAGTTTTAGATTATCAAATCCAGATTTAATTTTTGATAAAGAAATACTGACAACAGATGATGAAGGCTTCGCTTCTACAAATGCAAGATTTGCCGGTCTATCAGCTGTGTCAATGCAGCTATCATCCTCATTATTGGTGACTGGTATTTCCTATCCACAAGATTTAGAGGCGCATATAGATAGTGACTCTAGTAATTTTCTTACAGAGAAAAATTTTGAAATCTATTCGAATAAATCATTTAGCTCAGATCTATCAGCTTTGTCTAACCCAATTTCCATAAACGCAGACGGGATTTCTTCAGTTATAGTGTCCGGCATTATAACAACAAGCAATATCCCACAATCTAACAAAGTTATATATTGGAGAAAAGATAGAGAAATTTATCCGATACTACAATCTTCCTTGTACTCAATAGATACTACAGCCCCAACGTCCCAAACTACTGCAGGTATAGTTTATTCTGATGAAAATGGCAGATTCCAGATAGGTCCTATACAGTCTCAGGATAGGGCCACTCCGGGTTATTGGTTTATGGTGGTGGAATCAGAATTGGAGTCAACCGCTAGAGATAGCGCAACACCAATGATTGGGGATATAGTTTATTGGAATGAGACTTATGATAACATAGACATAAATTATGTTGATGGCTTAAGGATCCCTGATATTATTAATTTCGATCCAGATAAATCTTTAGACTTATATGCGACTCCAAGCTTTAGCATTAGTTACTATAATGAAGACTTAGTGGATCTAACTGGCTCTACACCTAGATGGAAGCCACCAGTGTGGTTGCCTGTGTCTAGATATGAACAATATCAGGCTGGGTATCTGGGTTCAACACCATATCAAATCGGTAACTATTCTGGGCTTATAAAAGATTATGAGGATTAATTGTGAAAAAATTTGACCATAAAATAGATGGGAGTATACAGGGGAAAGTAAGAAAGGTAAACAATCTACCCTTAGATGATTCTAGTATGGCTTTAGCCTGGTTCTCCTCAAAGCAGGTTACTCCATCTAATAATATCTCGATAACTGATCTTTCTAATTTTACTCCAGAAAATTCCTATTCTTCTGATATAGGGGCATCAAACAATAGGGCTAAAAATAAATTAGTATTTGCTAATGAGCTCGGCATGCTAGAAGATTCTGATGGTAATACAGTATTCGACTCTGACGATATCAGTGTTAGTGATATATTTTTGTCGGATCAGGCATTCGATAAAAGATATCACATAAACGATATTAAGAAAAATAATTTTATTCATTCTTATTATATATCTAGATATTATACACTTCTTCCAAGAAATTCTTATGGCTTTAATAGTCTAGATGATTTTGTCGAAATGTCAAAAATTCCTTTTTCCATAAAAGTATTAGATCAAAACGGATACGACTATCTAGATCCAAACACTGGTGATAAGAAGTATAGAATTTTAATAGAGCAAATGCCACTTAGTCTTTATTCTGACCGCACAGCAGTGCCATCAAAAGTAGTGGTTTTATTCGATAGCCCAAACCCAGTAGACCTGAGATTGGTATATGATAAAGTTTCTCTTTCCTCGACCTCTTCGATAAGCTCAGTAGTGCCACAGTATAGGGAGAATATCAATACAGTTAGCCTGTTCAGTAGAGTAGCTGAGGAATCTTTTGTAGTAGACAATTCTTCTAGGAAGAAAAAAATATTTGCAAGAAAATCTTTATCATCAAAAAATAATATGATAGCTAGCACGAACACTAACGCAGATGGATTTGAAATTTTTGTACCCAAAAAAGGTCTTTCGGATAGCAGAACTTATGAGTCTTTTAACTGGAGACTAATAGCTAAAATAAAAAAATCAGTAGATGTTTCAAGCGTTAACAATGGAGAAGAACTAGATTCGGAATCAAATATAAAACAGAAAGTTGTTAATTGCGCAGTGCTATCATCGGCTAGTGCATTCCCGATAATGGAAGCCGGAAGAGATTATTCTTCTGCTAATCCATATGTGTTCTATAGGCTCGAACAGTCTCCATTTAATCTTTCTGGTTATCTTTTTCAAAATCCAAAAATGATAGGAACACCAAAGCAGAACGCTTTGTATTGGTTGTTGAATATAGATGAGGTTTCTGCAACAGATTTAGATCAGTATGATGTCTTGGCTTGGTCCCCTACAGCTACTCTAACGACAGAGCAAGGCGCAAAAATAAAGAGATATACAGAGATAAGCCAGGGCACGCTGATCTTAGATCTTTCTAGAATACCAAGTGGAGCAGAAAGTATAGATCCTAGTTTATCTGTTAGCTCTCTAGAATATGCTTTGGACTCCTGGACTTACAATCCAACAAATATTTTTATCGATGAGAATAAACATAATGCTTGGAAAATTGATGAGACTGTTTTTGAAACTCTAACCGTTGACGGAGTTAATCATAGAGTCTATTCTATATTTGGTAGAAGTAATCTGTCAGATATATCTACTAAAAAAATCTGCAAAGAATTTACTGGGTCTTTGTCTCCTAGTAATATAGTTTTAAAAAACTCTAGAGGTAACCCAATATTTGTTAGTCTGGAATTTGCTCCTTATACAGATGCCTTAGCGAAAGGATCGATACTAGCTTCTACTGCTCAATTCCTCAAATATTGCAATGATCTGTATCAACCTTCTTCCTTTTTCGATATAAGCACTGCAAATAGTGGAGTAGCTTCCATTGAGGAGAATCCATTTAATGTTGTGGCGGCAATAGAGGGTCCGTTTAAGCTACTCTATAACGCTGTTTCGGTAGCTTTGTTAGCTAGAATCTTTTCGACAAAAACAAAAGATGTTAGATCATCTATGTACTACCATGTTTCAAAATGGGATTCATCGTTTGTCATAAACGGTAATGCACTTTTAGAAGACGAGAAAAAAGAAATCTATAGCCCCATAAAGCTAAACAATATTGATTCAATAGGGACGGTAAAATATTGTAAAAGTTTAATTCCAAAAAATAATTCGATAATAGATTACTATAGATCATCTGTATATGACTATCTCCCAGACCAATACAGTCTTTCTACACAAGAGATAGACTTAAGTAATATCACTTTTTATGTAGAGATTACTAATCCAGATGCGATCATAGCTAATGCGGTTAGAGTAGAGAAGGACTATACATCTGAAGATGTTGAGGAAATACCGACATCTTATACGTTATATAAGCTAGATGCGGATACTATAGATTCAACTCTCTACGCCTACACTAATTCTCCTTCTCCACAGTTTGTTATCCCTGGAGGTTTTGGCCCTTATGTCATAAGAGATAGAATGTATAAATCTTCTGATAAAGAAGTAAATGATTTTTTAAATAAATCAATTTCCACCATCAATACTTATAAGGCTTATCCGTTCAATTTTTCTATATTCAATTCTTATGTAAGCTCAAAAGAATCTTCTAATTCTTTTAGTGCAAGTTGGACAGCGAATGTAGAGGCAAGATATTCTGCAACTCTTTCGCGTGAGGCTTTTTATAAAGAACACGTTGAAGCTACTCCAGACGAACTTGTACCAGTTATTGACCCTCCACACACACAAATTTATGAACCAACTCAAAATTCAAATGCTGTCTATTCTGGGGCAGACAGAAGAACGAATATAGTTAACTCAACAGACCCAGCTAACAGCTATCTGTATACTGGAGATATACAAGCTGGAAATACAACTAAGCAATTTGTACAGGGGATGTTAACACCTCTTAACTACATTAACTATATACAAATTTCCCTAAGGGAGTATGGCATTGTTTGTCCAATCACAGGATCAGGAATTGGTTATAACGCAGCTACTTTTAATGCAGTTAAGGCGTTTCAGGTGCAGGAAGATGCTAGATTCAAAAATGGTACTGTCGATAGTGAAACAAAATCTTTATTAGCTATACATGTTTGGAAAAAAATAAAGAGCTCCGACCCAGTCCGTTATCAGGCAATACTCGCTAGGGTTGCGGCAAATAAGGCTTTACCAGCTGGTGTGGTGAAATTTATAATAGCGGCAGCAGATGCTATAGAGCTACATGAGCTCCCATCTAGAGATTGGAACTATAGGAAAGTAACATTTACAGGGCTTACCGGTCCGTCTACTCTAATCGATACAATCTGGGTTGCTGCGCCATCTGATCAATTAGGTGTTGCAACAAATGTGAAGGTTCTCGATCTAAGCATTACCACAGGAGCTTTCGCAGGTGCTACATCCTATAAAGGTATAAGTATAAAAGAAATAAAATGTTATCCAGCTGGGTCAAGTACGGGCACCGTAGTACAAGGTATACTTAACTATACAACAGGGGTTATAAAAGTAGTAGTAGATAAGCCCATAGCCGAATGTGCCGTGTTCTCAATAAGATTTTCTGGAGCACTTTTAGGTGGATCTTTTGGTAGTTATACGGAGGGTTATTCAATCCAAAGAATTGCCTTTAACATGGGCTACAATGCCATAAGACAGAAGTTGACTCTCGGTTCTTCTGCTTATGATATTTTTGGATATAAGCCAGAAACACAAACAAAAGATGTTATTATAAAATATGTTATCCAAGGTAAAGTAGAAAACATTTCACCAAATAAAGGTGAGATTATTGATATTAGTGGTATCAAGTCTGTGAAATTTGCGACCACACCAATCTCTATGTTATACCCAACTTGGTCTGGGGAAATGAGCTTGGATCTGACTGCCACTAAAATAGATTTTAGTGACATTAAATATAGTCCAGCATTTACACCATTTATAGGTGGTAATGTAGCTACTATTTCGCAATCTGGGGTAGCGAATAGTTCGCCTCAATTTAAAGATGAGTCGATCACAATAGACTTAACTTCATCTAGGGAAATAGATCTTTTAGAAGCATCATTATTAGTGAGCGATGTTTTTGGTTCTACTAATAATCCAGTAAGCTCTTCTTCTATCTTCGTAAGTGCAATAAATAACATAATAACATTCGAGACTTCAACCCAGATATATGAAAACTCGAAAGTATTAAAGAGCACAGAAAAATTATTAGATACTTTTTGGCTGCTTAAAGCAGACGGATCTGTGATAAAGCAATCAAAAAATACAGTCACCGTTTTGGATGGATTAACATTATTATGTCAGCCTAGTAGCGACCCATCTAAAATTGGGAAGCCATATGGTATAGAGATAAAAAACTTTGCCATGTCTCTTTTAGATACCGAAGAGTTCAACGTAGATTACGGTTCTATCATACTTATTAATAACGTACCAGATAATGGTGGTTTTGTATACGGTTTTTATGACAAAAACAAAAAAGAATTTTTGGGAACTAATCTATATTATATAGACTATATATCTAGAGGTCCGGATAATATTTACATAGGGGTTTTGGCGATTGATGCAGATGGTAATACGTCTAGTAATATTGATTTTTTTGGGCCAAAGACTTCTAGTAGATTTATCCCATCTAATGTTCCGGTGAAGATAGCATGTCCCATCTACAACTTGGAATATAACTCTTCGTCAAGAATAGGGTTATCATCAATACCCCCTAATCTTAAGAAAACACAGCAGTGGCCATTGTATTTTACGGCAGGATCTTTTACCAAGGATATCTATATAAATCCAGTTTATGGTTGGACTTCTTGGTTAAGCAAATATGTTGGGAAAACATTAAGGGCTACATATTCAACCCTAGACATAGATAGTGCAATTTGGTCTCAGATAGCAGGTCGTCCATATATCGATGTGTTGGACGAGGTCCCAACTGTGCTTTCTAATAGAAGGGTACAGTTAAGTCAAACGCCAATTGCCACCTTTCGTGAACCATCGAATACTGTAGTTGGTGTAATAAAAAATTGGGTTTCCTTTGAAAAAAGGGACAATATAAACAGTAAGTGGGAACTGGTAGAAAGTAATTTAATCAGAAATATAAATTGCAATACCGGAATAGTGGATTTCGTAACACCATTGTCTGATGATCCAAATTTAATTAGAGTATCATATACCGCAAAAGCAACTGGCATACCGATTAAACAAGTTTCTGGAGCGCCAATACCGATCAATCCATTTTTGAATAGAGATTTAGTCGACACAGAAAAAGCACTACATATATATATCAACCCATCTAGGATAGAGGTTAGAAGTTCAGAAAACAATGCCTACACGTGGGATTACGTATCCGAGCATCCTTATGGACCGGTTATAGATTTTACTTATGATACGAATATTTTTGACTACTATAACAGTACAGAGTATGACCCATTTGCTATGCAAATAGCTCTTATCCATGTCTTGAATTCCGTAGACATAAAAGATGTTAGGTTGGAAGATCTAAGGCTAAAGGGTGGCGGACTAAAAGCAACTCTGGGTAAAACCATTAATGTAAAATCATATGGCGCATTGGATCTTGATAAGGTTTTAGTGGATATTCCTGAGGCTATATCTTTTTGGGATATATACCCTTCAGATCAAGAATCCTATCCAAAGGGTGGTTATGTTATAATACAGATACCTAGGTCTGTTTTGGAAAATTTCAATAACGAAGAAGAAATATATAGTATAATAGATAAAAATATAACCGCTGGTGTAGCTTATAAAATCCAGGATATGGATGGAAAAGATTGGGCAAGAATTAGATGATAAATTTTCTTCCAGATATAATAAAAACATTTTCTGATAAATCACAACAAACTGTTGGATCTTTAATGAAAAATGTTAAAGCTGATAAGGCACAGGTCGCAGAGTTAGTAAAAAATCTTTCTACGTTTTCCGTCGGTGCCGACTACGCCCCAGTCGCGTATAGAATTGGATCAATAATTGAATCAGAATCATTTGTTGATACATTCAGGGATATGCAAATACGCTTTGAGAGATACTTCAATGCCTCTAACGCAGTTAGCGTATCGACAAATTCCATGGTAGATATAATGTTATCTCAAATTGCTAAGATAGAAAAGAATGTAGAATATTTAGAAAATTATATTAATAACTATGAGTTTATTTCAGGAAAAGATGATCTTTATAATTTTTCATATTTAGAAAATTTTGATAATAACCTAAACTCAAATGAGCATGAAGTAGAAAAAGTACCCTACACAGATAGGGGTGGCTCACCATTCGGTGAAAATGGCAATGGTTATGTAGACAGTATCGTCTCGAAGTTTAAGATAGGTGCTGGAGTCGATTTTATTAATCCTATTGGTTTTATAAAATCAGTTAAAATTGACAGTAATTACACCCAATATATATCGTCAATTTCTGATTCAGATAATCTTTTTATGGAAAAACATTCCAATGTTTGGAATGTCTCTATTAAATCTCCAACGATACTAACTTCTTTTCCGGACTCTCTATCAGTCTATATGGACTACGATTATTCCCACATGGTAGGCGCTAAAACAATCTTAGAGATTGATTTCATCAAAGAAATAGAGATGGATTTTATAAGAATAAATCCCAATGAAATCAATGGACTGCAGTTAATGCAAGTATTAATAGAGTCTTCAAATATAGCAGAGAGGCTTTTTTCCTCAGATTCTAATGTTCCAAGCTCCGGCTATCAACTTAAGCAATTGCTGAACGCGCCAATTGGTTTCAAGTCTACTTTGGATATAACCTTCCCAATGGATAAAGTAAAAAGAATAATTTTGATATTAAATCAGCCACTCTATACTAAGGCAACAGCTCCATCATCTTCGGATGAACTAAATTCAAAAATAATTTATGAAATATTAAAAAAGATAAGAAAGAATAAAAAAAATACACACAGTACTTTACAGGATATAGTCTTGGAATATTTTAGAAAATCTGTTTCTATAGATGAATTTAAAAAAAATATAAATGTCCATACGGATTATTATACATATAAATATCCAATTGAAAATAATCCCATTGATGATAAACAGCATAATAAATTCAGACACGAAGAAAATAATTTAACAATCCTTGATGAATCAAATCTTCTTTTTGATAGAAGTCCTCTAACAAATATGGTCCAGAATATAGTATCCCAAACATTGGGAATGAAGTTTAAATTATTCAAAAACACCATGTTCAATGATACCAATAGCGTTTATAGGGGTGGTTCTTTAGGTAGGGTAACTAGCCCACCAACGGGGATAGATAAAAATGCGAATATGTTGGGGCAAGATATCTTTGGTCACGACGATATGCACATCATACCCGGTTCCAACTTTGCTATAAATGGTTCAATGACTAGCGCAGTGCATGACACAAATTCTTATCAATATAATTTTTCTTTAAAGAATATTCAATTTGGAAAAACAAATATTGCTAAATATTCTACCAATTCATTTAGCGAAAATAAAGCATCTTACATAAGTGCTAGGATATCGATTGCCGGTACAGTTCTTGGGATAAAGGCAAAGGTAAATCTTGAAGAAATTGACAAGAAGAAAAATTTTTCCAATCTAGACTTGAAGGAACCAATTTCTTATGAGCTATCTATTTCCCTTAAGGAGAATCCAATTTCCGAGGGTGACTGGTATCCAATTATTCCATTCAATTCTAGCGAAATAGAATCTGAAATACTATTCGTAGACAAGATAAATCAAACAGCATCGCTACGATTCTACCCAGATGAACCATCTATCAAGGTATATCGTAACCAATCTATATTAAATAATAGTTTCTATATAGTCAATAAATTTGAAAAGACTATCACGTTTAAATCCTTTGACCCTAAAAGCGTATATATTGTTTCTTACACTGCAGATACGGTTAATTTTACCCAAAACTATATCGATGCATCTCTAATCAGTCCAAAGGACAAAATGCTTAATTCCGGAAGTGGGATTGGTAATAATGGAGAGTTCTTTGAAAGAACGTATTCTGGGAATATGGTTCTACTTAAAAATGAACCATATATAGATCCAGAAAAATTGAACAGCGCAATATATAGTCTGAGAAATGGCACCATTAGCACTAGTAACTATCTCGGATATAGCCCAGTCGCTATTAAATTTTCCGACGGAACGTATGCTATAAACCTGACTAACTATATAGATAACAATTTTGAAAAAGCTTCTTTCTATGAAACGAATGAAATCTTATTCTTTCAAAATGGAAAGAATATTATTTTTAATAAATCGATTAATCTATCATTTAATATTATGTATAGTTACCTAAACAACTTTATCAGGTTTAGATTAATAGTCAGAAATAACATGGATAATATTTTTTCGGCTGGCTATATAGATAATGTAGTCTTAAAGTTAAAAACAAAAAATATGCGATCAAATAAATTGTCGAAACTAGGATAATATTATGGCTCAACTATCTGTAAACACAGTATTCTATGATCAGTTAATTAAGAGAATACAAAAATTTCTTTTGAAATATTCAAAAAACGACATTGCCTCTTATGAGCAAATGGCAGAAGAGTATAACCAACTGCTTACGGATGTGAATAAATTTTCTACGATGCCGATATCTACCTATGAGCAAGTAATAAAAGGTGAACCGCCGTCGTCCAAAAAGTTTAATAGATTCATTTCCAATGTTGCGGATGATCTAAATATAATAGCAAAACAATTAGATTACCAGAGTGCACAGATAGTATCTCTTTATAATCTTTTTAACTCTGAAGTTGAAAAGGAAAATCAATTTACAGATAGAATGAAATCAAAAGTACGAGTTCTCCAGGCTTATTCTCAAAGCCCTGGAAACGACATATATTTTTTTGGTGACTATTTTGATAATATGGATTTTATAGATTTATTGAAAATTCCTAAAGAAAACATACCACTTGTCAGAGATGGAGTGGCAAGTCTCTCGACCTCCGAATCCTACAGATGGAACCCCTCCTCGATAGCTATTATCAATGATGATTCGAATGGGTTTATCGGCAATAACCATGCTGTTTATATGACCAATGATGTTGAATCAAATTACAGGTATATATATCAGGATAATAATTCTATTGGTTTAATAGCAAACATAATTGATGACAATCCGATGAAATACTTTGAATACGAAGCTATTGTGGTTGATAAAAAACAAACTCAAATGTCTGGTGCAAAAGAGTTTGAATTTTTATATACAGATGAGTCTATAGTTAACGGTGAAAAAACTACAAAATATAAACCTTGGATTCGTCATTCTGCAGACGAAAGTCTTAATCTATCATTGAAGATAAAATCTTCACGACCTGGTAAAGCTAATTCTGTTACTATAATTCCTTATTTTGGAGCATCGCAAAACGTTTATTCAGAGTTAAAAATAGTAAGAATTACAGCTATTTCACGAGCGACTAATCAATTGGTGGAACTATTAAATGAGCCAATATATATTGGTTCTACATTCGTACCACAGAGTATAGAGTCTTCTGGTAAATATTACTATAATAAAGCTAATATCTTTTTTCCAGAAATAAATACAGATGAGTTTAATGTATATATAAAGCAGGAAAATTATACAGAAACAAAGATCAAACATATGTATTGGCAGCCTACTGGCGGGACTGGAGTCCTTTCTAGGTTGGAATCCCAGTCTAGATTTGATCCTAGCTCATTAGTCTCTTTAGGGTTTTCTGATCTCCAATATGATTTGGACGATATTATCCCATCAATTTTGCGTCCTAATACGAATAAAGATTCATCTTCTATGGTCACAAAAAAAATACCTGTTACATTCAAGATAACTAATCAGGTTGATAGAGCTGTGATATCTTTTTCAAGGACGTCGCTACCAACTGCTAGGTACTTTTTTACAAACGCATTTACCGATTTTCAGACTCCTGCTATCCAACAGGAAAAAAGTTATACTACCGATACTGCAATTAGATGGTCATATGATTCTGTAGAAGCCGCTAAAATTGGTTTAGATTTTATCAATAAAAAAATTAGAGATGAAGCATGGAGTGTTAATAATTTCCAAGATTTGAAGATAGAACCAATAAAGTCAGACCTTAAACCAAAAACCATTCCAGCCAGTATCCTTTTAAAAAAGATGTTTGAGTACTACAACGCAAAAAGGGCATCAATATCTTTGAGATCAATAGAGTTCAATAATAATACATTTGGAGAAAAAGCCGAAATTATATCCAAGCCATTTATTTTTCCATACCAAATAAAAAATTTATCCATCTCTGCAGATACTTCCGAAATGTATACTGGGGCTAGTTCTAGTAAAAGTTATATAAAATACTATGTATCTTTAGATGATGGGAATAAGTGGATAAAAATTTCCCCAATTGAAAATCCATTTAACGGGATACCGGAAATACTTTCTTTGAACGAGAACGTTCAGGGGATTGGCCAATTAAGGGGAATAAAATACTTAAACTATCCAGAGATACCAGAAATAGTGACTAGTGTTAGGGTTAAAATAGAACTAGAAAAACCAAGGTATGAAAACATTTCTCCAATATTATATTCATATCAAATATCAGGGAGAGTGGAACAATCATGACCATAAGTAATATACAAAAAGAAAAATTCTTAAGCACCTTGTATAAGAATCTCTATGCAGCAGGAAATAAGCCCAAAGAATCTGAGATCTTAGATTTTTTTTCCAAATACTTTTCTAAATTTCAACCAGGACAACCTCTTCCAATAGACTCTCAAATTTTTAGGCAGGTTCAGTTTGGAGAAGTCGACCTACTTAATCAGAAAATGCTTTATTCTATATTTAATATAGAAACTTTATATGATTCTATGTTTGAAAATTCAGATCAAATGCTAGAGGTTGCTACGGCTTTAAATAAAAGACTTCAGAATTTAAGAGCCAAGAGAATTTTTCTTGAATCAAAAGTTGATGATCTGATTTTTGCTAATCAAAACTCAGACGGGTTTTACGCAGCATATTCTGAATTGTTTTCCAAGATAGATGGAACAGACTTAGGTTATACTACGGCATTCGTTGATATAATTAATGGAAAAGTTTCTCTTCCGACATTGAAATCATCTGTATTTGATATGGTATCTACTAATTCCATTACCTCAAATAGTCCAACTTACTCTCTAAGTTTTAACAAAACCCAAATAGATTTAAGTAAAACCTTTCCTGATGATTCTTTTTTCTCTGCGGTTTTTGATGGTTTAGAAAATACAGAATGGCAAACAATACGCTATTTTGACAAAATAGGTTTAGTGACTCTATCTATAAATCTACCGATAGCCAAGAATGTTATCCTGTCTAAGATAGAAGGGCGATTAAGTACAATATCGCCGACGGATGTTTACGTTAAGGTTAATTATGTAGATACAAATAAAAATAGTCAGGTTTATTCTAAGAAATCAACAAAAGATTTTGATAGGTTTTCATTTAGTTTTGAGCCAGGCAATATAGGCTCGATAGATTTGTTTATGGTAAAAACGGAACCAGATTTTATAGAACCGAATAGGGTTGATAAGAATGGTTACAGATTTGGTATTAGGGATATAGCAATAAGCGGTCAGTATTATGATAGATCCGCTACGTATGTCTCTATGCCAATCTCTGTCAGCTCCAAAGACAACCCATCGCTAGTTATAGATTCTGTCTCTTTAGATGTTGATTATTCCACAACTGGTGGTGGGTCGATAATTTATTATTTAGCAGAAGACAACCCATCTGCGCAAGTTCTCTCCGATTTTGCCTGGATACCCATCCTGCCTACCGGAAATTCTAATCTAGAATTAAATGAATTTTCAAATTCTATAAATTTTAATGGATCTACCTTAGCCTCAAAACAGATAAATGCTAATATAATCCCAAATTCTGGTCAAATAAAAAAGATTCCGCTAGCAACAAAAAGTTCTTCAAAAAATTTAAATGATCAGAATCCCTTATTGGACATGTATCCAGGTCAAAAAATTTATAGAATAGGTAAGATAGATAAACTAGACCAACCCATAAGGCCATATCTACTAGAGGGTGTTAATCTAGTTAACGGAAATTATATTAATTATATCGGTAGCATCTTTAACGAAAAAGATGAACTATTTACCTGGGCGAATATACTTAATGGTAAATCTAGTATAAGACAGTTTTTCACTATGCCGTCATATGAGTTGACAAATAGTTCTATCTTTTTTACTGGGCCAAATCTATCTAAGATAAGTGTGCTTTTAGATGTTAAGATTTATTGTCCTAACGATATAACCGTAAGAAATAATTTTATAAAAAATGATACGGTTTCGAAAACCTGGGACGTTGCGATATACCTCAATGGAAGATCATCTATTATACCGGTTGGAAAAAATTCAGAGATGATTCAATGGAATTTTAAGGCAGGGATAAATGTTATCAGAATAGCTATAGACATGCCGGAAAGTTCAAATGGTTCCATAACTCTTATGGACTCTAAATCCCTACTAGAATATGGGCTAGTTTATAACAAGTACTACAGTTATGTCGACCCTCTGGAATTCAAAAATAATAATTCATTAACTGATCTAGTCTTCACTCTGGAAAATTTTTTTGGTAATAAAGAAATATTTTGTAGGGATAATATTAGATCAAATTCAAGATTTTTTTACTATACCAATAACCCAGAACCTGTATCAAAGGTCAGATTTAGGGCTGATTTAGTGAGAGGGCAAAACCCTCTAGGCTCACCTTCAATTGATTCTTTTAAAATAAAATTTAAAAACTCAGAAAAGTTTTCTGATGCTTCAATAGACATACTATAGAGTTTACTATCTATCCCACAGGAGAAACAGATGCCGATAACCTATACTAACCCTTCCGCAGGAAAAATCTTAAAAGAACCACTTCTAAAAAAGGTCAGAGCCCTATATAGATCACCTAGAAAAAGCATAACCGAAAATCTCTATGCCCAGCAAATGTCTATCGACATCAATAGGGTATATCTAGCATTAGAAATACTCAATACGGCCATTGTTAATAAGGTTCAGATATTTTTTGCGAAAGGATCTGAGGATACCCATATCACTGGTGGATATGGTAAATTTAAAGAATATACCGATCTTCAGAATTATCGGAGCATATTATGATCTACAGCAAGATTCAATTTCATTCTATGACGAGATATCTCAACAGAACATAGTAAATCTGCCTACTATGGATTCCATTGGGGGCAGACTATCAATGCTATACTACAAGATCAATAAATTAGAAAAACAAAACTAAGAGAATTGGACACACAATGCCAGACTATATAAATACAGAAATTAAAACAGTTCAATATGACGGACCGGTTAGCAGTGCTAACTATAATCTAAGGGCTGAACAAAATTATAATGATCTTGTCCACTTATATAATAGATCTGGGGTTCTAGACCAAAAACTAAATGAAGCATTTGAGAGAGTGCTGAAAGATCATCTGTCTATCTCTATGGCTGTATCGGATCTGGAAGATAGAGTTAAGGCTATCGAGTATATGTCTAATTCGCTCTATAAGCAATTGTCTATATATAGTTATTCACAGATAGATATTGGTAGTTTTTCTGGGAATTCTGAGTTCGCATTTAATAGCACCGAGGTGCTTAGCTTTGACCATGTATACAATACGGTTTCTCTGCCAAAGGTGGATGGATCATCTTACTCTAAATTAAAATTTTTTAACACAACTTCTAAACAGGTTATACCAGATTTTTTAGAAACTAAAATTGAGAATAATTTTGTTAGCGCTGATACACCTGGTGTCCTAATAGATACAACCCCTATCTCGTATGCCTTTTTGGACAAACCTGATAAGTTTTGGAAAAGAAATGTTATAGTCGATAACCCATCTCCAGCTGGCGCACAAATGTATTTCTATGTTAAAATACCAAACATATACTCTGGATCCGATAGCTGTAACTTTATATCCTTAGTTCCATACCCACTTTTTAGTGTGGATATTCTCTCGATAGAATATACGAGTAGTCAAAAGCCAACATTAAGTAGTGCTGATAATTGGATTCCCTTAAACTCTAGTAGATTATATAACAATGAGACTGAAGCTATTGGCAGAGTAGCGCCCGGTGCTTGGTCGACGGTGGGATCAGATGCAATTCTGAATTGCGGGCCAATAGGTTTTTATTTTTCTCCAATTAATATAACTGCTATCAGAATAAATATGAGGCAAAGAAGCTACTTCTCCGAAAACGGTAAAACCGTTTATACATATGGCCTTTCTGACCTAGAGGTTAAGTCTCAAAAATTCTTAGATACCGGAAGAACGATATTTAAGTTTGAAGCCCCTAATGATACCTTGATCTTTAACGTAGAAGAAGTAATCCCTAAAATCTATAATATCCCAGTGGAATTAATCTCTACAGCTTTTAGTTATAGAATAATTTATAAGGGTAGTGGTATCTACACCCTTATAAATCCGGGTAACTCTACCGCCATTTGGATTGAAGTGACCTTAAACCAGCTTCATGACGGTACTGCGCCTGTACTTTCTGATTTAATAGTAAATTATACTTAATTTTAATAGTTGATAAAACCTTAACTCATTTTACTATATAGGCACAGTATTTTTTAAGGAGACTATAAATGACAACTTTTTACGTGGGCCCAAGGCCGGTATTAAAAGGTCGCACAACGGCAGGGATGGTTGGACCAAAAGGTGTAGTGGGGACATACTCCTATTATCCGAATTATAGTACAAGCTCTGTTCTCGATGGTGCCCCTGACAATCATCATGTCCCTGGTTCAGGACGTTATCCAGGAAATTTGTTTTTGTCACAAATATTCACTGGATCAGAACTATATATCCACCCACTCTCTGGAACATTCCAAAATGGAATAGGTCAGAGATTCTCTCCAGGACTTAACCGTTCGGTCGATTCTTCAAAGGCATTTACTGTTGGTTTCGGCCATGCTAAAAGAGTTACTGACTATAGCGTTTATAGTAATTATATATTTGATGGAGTAGCTTCTGCGGATGCAACTGCTAATGCGGGGCATGCAAAGCGCACAACTGCGTATAGCCTTTACAATAATGATATATTTGATGGAGTAGCTTCTGCAGTTGTAATGCCATCTGGTTACGGTCAAGCAAATACAACCTCCGAGTATGGTCGCAATAAAGTGGGGGAATACAACGGTGTAGCTTCAGCAAAGGCGCTCTAAATAATATACAACTAAATTACGGTAAGCATTACATAGCGCGATCCGAACTGGTATAATATCAGAACGGAAACCGACGCTCTCCATGAGAGATCAGAAGTTATCCCGCCCCTAAAAAGGCGGGATTACTTTTTCTAGGGATTCCTATATAGCTTTTTCAAGATTGATAGGAATTATATAATGTTTTTAGAGCAACTAAATAAGGTTATAGAGGAGGGGACTCTGCCAGTAGAGGTTGCGGAAAAATACTTGAACCTATATATAGGTGAAGCTAATTGGACAGCCCATATATCAAAGTTGTGGTTAAATTTAGAGAACAAAAATAAAAACGCTGAGATAAGTAGAGAGAATATTAAAAGAGCAATAGCCTGCGCCGTACTTTTGCCTACCCTTGAAAAAACAAATATCCCAGATCCAGTCCACTTAATATTATTTTGGTGCCCAACTTGGACTCAATATAAAGAGAGGGATTGGTTTTTGTTATTGTCTGACGTAATTAAAAAAGATTTAATGATACAAAAAAATCATAGCGAACTACTATCTCTTGGTATAATAGACCCTATAGATTATTCTCCCTTGACAAGACAGTCATTTAACTGGCTTTATGCACAATCGGAACAAAATGGAGACATAGGGAGTAACGGAGTTGTTGTATCTAAAAAAATGCAGAACCTAGTTAGGATATATGGAGGGGCAGTTATCTCTAATATATTTCAAAACCATAAACATATACTAGGAAAAATCCATAATTGGCGCAGTGGATACTTTTTCGAGAGGGAAATATATAATATATATTCTTTTGATCAAATAAAAAAAATAAAGAAAACTGAAATAGAAAAATTAAATCCAAAGTATGTAAAAACATTAATCTTAAATAATCAAGGATAAGGAGATTCCTAAGTGCTGGAAGAAATCGATAACAATAATCTCTCATTAGTTACGGCAATAACTAATAATAGTGGCATGTTTACCTTTAAACTAAGTGATGATTTCGTAAATTCATACAAAGGTAAGACGGTAGTGTTTGGATATAAAGATGCTGGTGGCAATTCTGTTGGTGAGATTACATTTCTCCGTACATATTCTAGGCTTAAAAAGGATGGAACTAAAGAGACTTGGGTTGGCGTCTGCGAAAGAGTCATTAATGGAATGTACTCAATTCAGAAAGACCACTGTAAGAGTCAGCGTCTTCCGTGGAACGACGCGCGTGCACAAGCAAGCGCGAAAGAAGCATTTGATCGTTTATTCAACCTCAAGTGGACACCTCCTGGTCGCGGTCTTTGGGTCATGGGTACGGATATAGTTAATGTCCAAAAAAATTCAGCTGCACTTCAAAATTGCGCCTTTGTTTCCACGCTAGAAATGAATAAATTTAACCCAGCTAAACCATTTGCCTTTCTGATGGAAGCATCAATGCTTGGTGTCGGCGTTGGATTTGATGATAAAGGTGCGGATAAAGATTTTATTATTTATGAACCAAAAGAAAAAGTTATAATAGCCATACCGGACACTCGTGAAGGTTGGGTAGAGTCTGTAGCAATGGTATTAAACTCATACCTAAAAGAGAACCAACCATCTTACGAATTTGACTATTCGCAAATCAGACCATTAGGCGCTCAAATTAAAACGTTCGGGGGAACAGCTTCTGGTCCAGAACCGTTGATAAAACTCCATGCACATATTCATAAACTGTTTTTAGGCAGAGCTGGAGAGAAGCTTACACGTATTGATATAGCCGATGTAGGTAATCTTATCGGAGTTTGTGTAGTATCCGGTAATGTTCGTCGTTCTGCGGAACTTTTAATTGGTCGTTTAGACGATAACAATTTTTTAGATCTAAAGAATAAAGATATTTTTCCAGAAAGAAACTCGTATGATCCTGTGGCACCAGGTTGGGGTTGGATGTCGAATAATTCAGTTGAGACGGTTGTAGGGTCAGACTTATCTGGGATTATTGACGGTATTGCCCTTAATGGTGAACCAGGTGTTATCTGGATGGATCTTGCTCGTAAATATGGCCGACTTGCTGACCCTCCTAATAATAAAGACTGGAGAGTGGCAGGCTTTAATCCCTGTGCTGAACAAAGTCTTGAAAGCTATGAGTGCTGCACGCTTGTAGAAACATATCTTAACCGCCACGATTCACTAGAAGACTATAAACGCACTCTTAAATTCGCCTACCTGTACGCTAAGACCGTCACGTTGCTTCCCACCCACTGGGAAGAGACTAATGCAATCATGCAAAGAAATAGGCGTATTGGGGCTTCTATGTCCGGTGTGGCTAATTTCGCAGACAGAGTAGGAATCCCAATATTAAAGGAGTGGATGGATCAAGGCTACAAAACTATACAGCGTTACGATAATATATATTCAGAATGGCTAGGTATAAGAGAGTCCGTTAAGATGACCACGATTAAACCAAGTGGGACTGTTTCTATACTTGCTGGTGAGTCACCTGGTGTTCATTGGACTCCAGGTGGGAAATATTTTAATCGTACGATTAGATTCTCCAATGATGATCCCATGTTACCACTTTTCAGAATGGCGAATTATAAGGTAGAACCCGCATCGGAATCGCCTGATACAACATCGGTTGTTTATTTTCCCATTAAGTCACAAGCAAGTCGTGCGGAAAAAGATGTAACAATCTTTGAAAAGATGTCACTTGCGGCCACAGCACAAAGGTATTGGTCTGACAATTCCGTATCTGTGACCATATCGTTTAACGCCGAAACAGAGTCTCAACATGTTGGAACGGTTTTACATATGTACGATGGTCAGCTTAAGACGGTATCTTTTCTGCCCAGCGGCAATGATACGTATCCCCAGATGCCATATACGCAAATAAGCGAAGAAGAATATATAGAGGCAACTAAAACTTTATTCGCGATTGATTTAACTGGAGTATATGCCGGTATGGCGGCTGATGCCATTGGTGAAAATTATTGCACTACAGACTCATGTGAGGTTAAGTTCGTGAAGGAAAATGCAAAGTAAAATGTCTAATGAAGAAAGTTTTGATAAAATATTTTCTGAAATAACATCTCCAGAAAATTTAGGAGTAATGTCTGAAGCTGCAAAAGCAATTTCATTAAGTTCTGCTAGAGATTATTCTTTGTTTATGGCCGAACTGATAACGGCTGTTCAGGAAATAAATTTAATTATTATTAATCTTATAGATCCAAGTGATGAACCATTTTCTATACCTGAAGAAATTATTTTAATGTTGGAAAGTATCTACTCAAAAGCAAAAGAGTTTAATAATTATATGATAAACTTAGATGAAGATGATCTTGGATATTTTTTTATAATAGATGAAGATGAGGGTGATGAGGATGAAGACAACGGAGACTGATCAGGATACGCTGAAAGTTTTAGACAAGGGATATGTAAGGTTAGTAGACATAATGGGTACTGATTTATCCGTAGTCAATGCAGCTAGAGCATCTTTCCACAAAGAGTCCCTAGAGCTCTCCACCGGAGATGCAAGACTTATAGATTTCTTAGCCAGAGAAAACCACATGTCACCATTCAGGCATGCCTTTATGACCTTTGAGATATATGCTCCGCTAATGGTTGCTCGTCAACATTGGAAATATGTTGTTGGATCAGACCATACTATGGATTCATGGAATGAATCATCTAGGCGTTACATAACAATAGAACCAGAATTTTATATTCCAGGAGCAGAAGAGTGGCGTTTGGCCCCAGAGGATAAGAAGCAGGGTTCTGCTGGTTTGGCCGGTCCGTGGATTGGCTCGATACTATCTAATGAGCTGAGAGATTTAGTGTCTAAATCTGAAGCTCTATATAAGATGGCACTTGATGAGGGTATAGCCCCAGAGCAGGCTCGATTATTTCTCCCCGCTTATGGCCTTTACGTTTCATATAGATGGTCCTGTAGCCTGCAATCCGTATCCCTATTCCTTAAACAAAGACTTGCAGAAGAATCTCAAGCAGAGATTCAAGCATATGCGGGAGCAATTTATGAGCTGGCAAAAGAAAAATTCCCAATATCCATAAGCAGACTGGTAGACAGCCAATGATTTTTACTGTTGGAATATGCACATTATTGGCACTTTTAATGTCTTGGTCTACTAGCCTGCAGATAACAGGTCAACTAACAGAAAACCTTGCAGTCAAAAAGATTTCCATTACCCTATCCATATTGATCAAGGTAATATTACTCTTATCACTGTATACTTTACTGAAATAAGGGAGCATAGTGGCGGCTTCAAAGTGTAATTATATACTAGTCTATCCAAATCATAGTCAAGTATATTCTTGCGCATCAAAAAAAACTGCGATAGATTCTTTGCCTCCAGAAGGATATACTATTGAGGATAAAAGAATACTTTTTGCAACATTCGAGCCAGATACAAATTCATTTTGTGTATACCCAGTATCGCCAGATGAATTAGAAGCAACAGAGACAAAGACTATTAGAAAAAAAAGAAATGACTAAAAAAATAAACCAAAGAAAAAAAATAACTATTAAATTAGAATCTGGTTATTCATATATGGTAGCAGATTCAACAATGTTAGCGAATATGTATATTGTATATACTGAGCTTTTTATAAATGTAAAGAAAACCGACAAATATAAAGAGCATTACGTGCAAATGTTAGATAAGATAACTAGCGCAATAGAAAATATTTATACAAAAGAGGATGAAAGTTATGAAGATTGGCAGTAAGGGCGCAGTATTCTATCTTTGTTTAGGAGTTGGATTCTATCTTGGATTAAAGCATTATGCACAGCGTATGATAAATGACGAACTTAACGACGAATTTGCAGAAAAATATCAAGAGGATAATTTCAAACCTAATAACGCTCTGATAGAATTCTTTGAATCAGATAAAATAATTGAAGCATATAGTAGATATGAGGAATACTTAGACTTAGGACTTAACAAGCAGGACGCTTTTAAGGCAGTAGTCGAAGATAAGAGAAATACATGATTGACCTATGCATCGTAAATTACAATACTAGGCCTCTTCTCCAAAGATTATTAGATTGTCTTCACGAAGACATAGTTGGTAACCCTAAATTTTGGAATCTTTATATAGCTGACAATGGTTCTACTGATGATACGGTTGAGTGGCTAAAGGATAACGATTACAAATATCAGATAGATAAAGTTTTCGTCAATGCGAATACAGGGTATTCACACGCTTGTAATACTCTAGCTGCTCTAGGTAGTAGCAATATAATAGGTTTGCTAAACGCAGATGTATGGCTTAACAATAAAGACGTAACAAGTATAAATAATATATTTAATAATAATTCCGATATACATATACTAGGTCCAAAACAAAGAGATGAATTTGGTTTGATAACGCATGCGGGGATAATTGGGACGAATACTGATCCAAGACATAGAGGATGGAATTACTCCGATCCAGAAGATACCATGTATAAAGATAGTATACAATGTATAACCGTATCTGGATCAGCATATTTTATTAAAAGAAGTGTGTGGAATGCATTAACTGACAACGTTAAATATAGAGAGATGTATCCTAATGCTATAGGGGCTTTTTTGCCCACTCCTCATTATTACGAAGAAACATGGTGCTCATATTTCGCTCGTCATTTGGGGTATAATGTTGTGTATGATGGTTCGGTATCGATTGGTCATACGTGGCATGCCTCTTCCCCTAAGCCCAACGAGGGATACAGTCATGCTGACGCACAGTTTCAATTAAGTCAATCAATATTTCGCAAAGCATGCGATTACATAGGAATAGAAAGAGATTAAAATGGCAGTTAACTTTAACCCATATCAGTACAAAGCAGAAGTTAAAAAAATAGTTGATGGAGATACATTCGATATTTTAATTGATCTTGGTTTTGATACCTATAGGTACGGTCGCGTTAGATTGTATGGGGTAAATACTCCAGAAAGTCGTACCAAAAATCTAGAAGAAAAAAAACAAGGATTAGCCGCAAAAGAATTTGTTAATCAATGGTTAATAGCTGCTGATAAGAAAGTAAATATAGAAACTATTCTAGACAAGAACGAAAAATATGGTAGGATACTTGCCAGGGTATACAATGGCACAGGTGCCTGTTTAAATACCGATATCGTAACGGCTGGTCTTGCTCATGAATATTTTGGTGTAGGCGATAAGACATGGACCAAATTTAAGAAAGATTAATAATGAAAAATCCATTTGCTGAAAGAATAAAGATAAAGTTAGTTTATAAAGACACGAAGAAAAAATTCTGCACGTGTAAATTAAGTAAGGAAGAATTTAATGTTATTTGCGAAGCTGCAAATGTAGGTGGTGAAACATTAGAAGAATTCCTTCAAAGTGTTATTGACGAGCTAGTGCAATTCTCTAGAGAAGAGCTGGCAACTGGTAATCTTTATAGGAAAAAGCCTCTAGAAAAAAGAAAAGCGCCAGAAATTCCTACTGAATCTGGTTGGAGATTCCCGGGAACTGACATTGATGTCATAAGCATTGCTCTTGGAATAACTGCAGTGATGGTAGCGATATTTGCAGTGGTGTTTATGCTAGCAGTGTCATGATTAGCAATAATATCACCACCACTATATGGGGATTATTATGCTATACTAATAGATCTAATAAAGCCACTTTTACAATGCCGTATCGCTTAGGCGATTGGAGTGGCGCGGCCATCTTATCAGGAGATGGTTGTCGGTCAGAGACAGTAATGTCTTCCTTAAGGGTGATTAGGCCCGTAGTGGAACAACTCTAGGGTGGACGCGCCCTAGAGCCATTATTCTTAGTGAGTTAATCGACAAAAAGGTTTTTAATGAGAGTAAAAGTATTTTTATCTGGAGCGATAGAAGAGGTTGGGGACTACGCATATGGGTGGAGAGAGACAGCGGTAAAATTATTAGATCAACGTGGTTTCCATGCAGTTAACCCAATGGATTTTTGTTTAGAAGAAACTGGTTGCGAACCGAAAGAAATTGTTAGTAAGAATACCTTTATGCAAGCGCGATGCGATATTGTTCTAGTCGAATACATGATTCCGAACAGAGCTTATATAGGCACTGACTATGAGATGACATTGGCTAACCATATCTATAATCAGCCAGTTATAACATTTGCCCATGAAAGCTATAGGCAAAGAAAATATCTAAATTATTTATCGACAAAAGTTGTTTCTTCACTAGAAGATGCTGTAGAATATATCTCTATTACATATTCACATAACAAGTAAAGGAAATCAAATGTCAGAAAATAAATTTAATTATTTTGAGGTAGTAAATACTTATATTGTTAAAGCAAAGAATAAGGATGAAGCAGAGAAGGTTGTCTTGGGACGAAAAGGTGTCAAGGGACAAATCCTATCTACTCAATCTGATATAGAGAGAATCTCGGCTGTTGAAGTACGAGAAATGCTAGAAGTTTAATATCTAGAAATATTCTATTCGTTAGGGCACCGGTGAAATAAGCCGGTGCCCTTTAACAAAGGCTTTGATATATGATTTATGCTCAAATGGTAGGCAGAAATGAAGAAGATAAATATCTTGAGGAAGTCCTAGATAGACTTTCTCAGCAGGTAGATAAAATAATTTTTACTGATGATTGCTCTGACGATAATACTAGCAAAATTGCTAAAAAATATTGCACAGTATATCAGACCCCAGAACCATTATTCATAAAACATGAAGGACAGTTAAGGGCATTTGCCTGGGGAAATCTTAGCCAACACGCAAAACTTGGTGATTGGGTCATAGCTATAGACTGTGACGAGAAACTTTATAATTCTAAAGATATATCTAGTCTAGATATATCGAGTGTACTTGCTATGTCCCCATATGATGTAGCAAATGTAAAATTTTACCATATGTGGAATGAGACTCAATGGCGAACAGACAAACTGTGGGCTCCAAATAATAGTTCTAGAATTTTTAGATTTAAGGACAATGGTGGCTTTGCTAATCGTAGACTAGCCTGTGGTTCTGAGCCTACATATGTTGTTGATTGGATAAGACAAAAAAACTATTGGGCAGAATCAGGCTTAGCCATGCAACACTTAGGTTATGTAAAAGATAAAGATAAAGAAAAAAAATATAAAAGATATTCCACGTTAGATGGTGGAGAATTCCATGCAATACAACATATTAATTCAATAATAGACAAAGACCCAGTTTTGATTAACTGGGGTCACTTCCTAGGTTAGGAAAAAAAATGAAAAAAGACATTAAGATTGCAACACAAGCACAAACTATTCAAATATTAACTAGCAAGATGTTAGCTAAAGAAAAGTTTGCCTATGTGAATTTCCCTAGATCAGCTCTTATAGCAATGGGTGGTTCAGACGTCAAGAAAACATCTAAAGAGTTTAGCGATTCCATAATTAAATCTTTTGCTATTAATGATGATAATTATATGAAAGCAATTCCAGCGGCTTTTGTAAATTCTAATGATCCAGAGAATGATTTAGACTATTCAGCTGTTGAAGATAGTCAAACGTATTATAACTCTACAACTCTTGAAAATTATTTCAACAATAATGAACTAGCTTTTAATTCGTTTGTTGATTTTTACATAAGACATACACCATATGTTATTGTTACCTTTCATGATCGAAAGGTGATCAGTAAGGTGCTAGGAGCACCAGTGGATATCATATATGTACAATATAATGACTATTATAATAAGATTGATGAAATAATCACCAAGCTTAAAACCTATAGCGATAGGGTAGATATGGTGATCCTCGATTGCCCATTATTATCTGCAGCTCTAGCAGAAAAGATTTGGGAAAGTTCAAATTTTTCTATTATAGATTTTGGAAAGGTGATTAGTTTTGCGAGAGCAAGGCTAAGCGTTAAGGCGGCTCAAGATGAAAAGGGAGTTTGAGGATAAGGAAAATGATCTATTCTTAATAGATTTGCTTTTTGATTCCGATCTAACCATAACTGAGATAGCTAAAGATCTTGATTACTCATACGCCCAACTTAACAAAAGAATAAATTCCCTAGGTTTATCCTGGATTAAATCTCAAAAAAGAAAAACATCTAGAGGGCAAGCTGCTCTTACGCAGGCTATGAAAAAACTGATTCCAAATCAAACAATCGTTAATGAGTACCATATAGGAGAGCGTCTTAGGTTAGATGTATATTGCGTAGCCTATAAATTAGCTGCGGAATTTCACGGTCGACAACACTTTTATTATACTGAGAGGTTTTTTGATTCTAAATATGATTTTGAACAAGCCCAGAAAAGAGACCTAAGAAAGATAGAGCTATGCAAGATAGCAGATATAAACCTAGTCGTATTCAGGTATAATGATGCTCTTGATGAACAAGCTGTCTATGATAGACTACTAGAAGCACTTAGGTCTAGTCCGCTTGTACCTGATATTGAGAAGAAAAACAAGACTAGTATTACACATAATAAATTTTATCAAGATAGAAAGAAAGAACATAACGATAGAAAAAAAGTAGCTTATCGTAAGGCTAAAAATAAAAGAGATAATCATGAGTGAACTCGACATTACTAAAACCACATACCCAATTGAATACCAAATTTTTGCTCTTTCCATAAGGGAAAAGGGTGCGATTAATTACTTCAAGGCTAACTTAGATCCGCAAATAGTTGGCCTTAACGAGAACAATCTTGGCATTCATGAATTTTATAATGCGATACTATCATACTCTGCATCCGTAGACATGGACTATGTAGATCCGGTAGCTTTCAGAAACTGGATGCAGCTAGAGAGTAATATATATGAATCTTTAAATGGCGACGAAGGGGTAAACGCTATTTTAGCGGTATTCCAAACGATGCAGTTGGCAAATCCAGAAGCAGTTACGCAAGTTCTTAAACACAAAGATAATAAGATACAGCAAAGAAATTCTTTAAAAGAATTAGAAATTATTATTAGCCAAAAGGGAATGAAGAGCGATGAAGACCTAGCTAGGATGTCTCTATTAACAGGTGAAATTAATGCGTTGGAAAATAGATTAAATTACAATCCATTAGATGATCTTGTCACGGCAAATCAAATAATAGAAAAAATAGATTCTCTTTTAGACGCTCCAGATTTTTTACCTACACAATTCAAATCCCTTAATAGGGCTATGGGCTACACTAATGAGGGCGGGTTTTTTAGAGGCGCAGTTCATGCTATAATAGCAGCTTCTGGAAAGGGGAAAAGCACGTTTGCAAAATGCTTAGTTAACCATTGGCTAGATTCAGGGTATAAGACATTATATATTAACTTCGAAGAGGCAAGGAATCACTGGGAAAGAATATTGATGACCCAAATAACTGGGAAAAATGTTTATGCAGAAGGGGATAAATGGTCAAAGGAAGATAAGGAAAAATATATAGGTATATTTACCGACAAGCTTAAGCAGTGGGGTGATAGATTAATGGTAAAGCATGACCCAGATACTCCATACTTTGAAGATCTGGAAAATTGGCTAAGAAATATCTTGTTAGAAGGCAATCACTTGCCAGATGTTATAGTGATAGACACCATACAATCTATGTTCACCAGGTCAAAGGGGAAAGCTAGGTGGGGTGAATTTGAAGAAATGATGGTACGTCTAGAAAAAATAGCCAGAGATATGAATTGTGTCTTAATTATTACGGCGCAAGAAAATTCAAACAGAATGAAAGAAAAAAGAGAAGTTGTAATGCAATCTGACACCGGTGGTTCATTGGCTATCCAGCAAAAATGTGCGGTTACAATATTCATTACAGAAAAAAAACTAGTTAGTGGTGACGATTCAGAGGATGAGAATGTAATGCAATTGCAAATCCCAAAAAATAGAATCACTGGTTCCACCTTTTCTTATGAACCTCCACTTGTGCGATATGTGGATTCAAGAAAAAGTTACGAAGAATACGATGCGGTAACGAACGCATCCTACGATGCCTCATCTATCCTAGATGATTTATTAAACAATGGAGATTTCAACTAATGAAACTTATTAATACAGATTCCATAAAAGACTTCCAAACATGTGCCCTATTGTATGACTACAGGCACCAGCAAAAAATGCCAGAGGCTATAGGTGGAAGAGATATCTTAATTGAAAGATTTGAAAATACGATAAAAGATATAATATATTATTTTTTTTATAAACAACAAGGAGGGTATACTCCATCTTATTCTTCACTTCTTAATAGATGGGAAAAACTTTGGTTTTCAGATGACATAACCTCATATGATATTCTTACCGAAAAGCATGAGAGTGCCTTCGGTAATTCCGCTAGTCTCACCACAAAAGCAGCCGCAGTGCTTTTATCATTTCATGAGAATTTTTTTAATAGAGATTATATCCCCATAGCAATAAATGATGATTATATTGTTCCGGTAACTAAATTGATAAAGCTTAAAGATAAATTCGATATCATCTTATCGAAGGATGATAAATACTTTGTAATCAAAATTGTCTTTAACTATAAGAGCAGCCATCAGAATATGCATCAGATAGACTTTGCTAGTATGTATAATGCATTTTGCATTAAACACGGTTCTAGAGTCGCTAATGCTTCTTTCGGTTACATAGATCTAACACTGCCTAAAATCCGTTTTACTGAATATGAAGTTACGAAAGAAGATCTTAATGCATTAATCTATTGGGCAGAAGAAATAAGTTCGACTAAAGTGTTTGCCCCTAGAAGAGGTCTTACCTGGTATTGTAAGAGATGCCCATTTGATAAACCTTGTTCAAAATGGTCTGGTTGGATACGTGAAAAACCAGAATAGATTTGGTATAATACTAGATAATATAATATCTAAAAAATTGTTTATTCTGTGCGGTTCGAAGAATACCGATCCAGCCAGTTATATTATCAATCTTATAAAAATAGAATACGAAAAGTATAAAAAGACTGAACTAAGATGGGATGATAATGACCAATAAAAGCATACTAGATGATCTTCTCGGGATAGATGTCCCATTTAAGCCGAACGAAGAAGAAGATAAAATACTATTACCCCTTTTAGATGAAATAAATTTAATAAATAATTTTCAAATAAAAATGTTTACAAGAGCAATTCTTCTGCAGGCAAAAATATTTTGGAAAATACCATCTAGTTTTTCTGGTAAACATCATCCTCCAGATGAGCACTCGAGTGGAGGAAACGTCTTACACACTAAGAGAGTTGTGAAAGCAGCAGAGATTATAGTTCAGTCATACTCATTAAATGATATCGAAAGAGATATGGTTTATTCGGCATGCTTGATCCACGATATCACCAAGGGTATAGACAATGTAGCATCTGTTGGCGAGTATCTATATGACCCTATGCATCCATATACTGTTGGGAAGTTTGTTACTAACTGCCAGGAAAATGATAAAAAATACTCTTCTGAGGCTAGTTCTTCGACACTTTTTCTCGATGAAGAAACCGTTCAATCTATATTGAGGCTAGTTAGATGCCATTTAGGTCCATGGTCACCAATACCAGAGACTTATCCAACTAGTTTTTTAGATATGATAGTGCACCTATCTGACAATATCGCATCAAAAGTCCATAAAATATTAGAAGTTAATCCTAAAGTTAGTGAGTAATCTTGGAACAGGATAAATTGCAAATTAGATCATTAATAATTAATTCTTTAGAATTTTTAATTAACGAATCTATATATTATAGGGTTAATAACAAAAATTTTTCAACAGATAAACGACTTATGGTATGGCAAATCGATTGCGGAGATGGTAGAGTTTTGATACCATGAGACTTCCATCTGACAAAACTAAATTTATTTCTCAATGGAAGTATGTAGAGGTAGGAAAATATATTAAGAACCTTGATAAGGTTATTAGGGAGAAGGATGGTGACAATCCAGTTTTCTACGATATCGGAGAAATAGATATTTACCGCAAGAAACAGGGGAACATAGGTTTGTACACCTCAGTCTGGCACTATAACAGCACTAATATAACAGAAGCTATTAGGTTAGGTTCTCTGTATTTTGACCTAGACAATGAAGGAGACATTGACCTATGCTACGCAGAGAGCTTAAGATTATATCAGCATCTTTCCCAATATATTCCAGAACAAGCTTTAACCGTATACTTCACGGGTAAAAAGGGGTTTCATATAGAATGTGAAGCTGTAGCACTGGGAATTAACCCATCTAATAATTTACCAAAAGTTTTCAGGTACATAGCCAGTGATCTTCAGTCTAGGTTAGGTATATCTTCTATGGATTTTAGTGTTTATGACACAAGAAGAATGTGGAGACTTCCTGGATCAGCCCACCAATCTACCGGATTATATAAAACACTTCTTCCAAAAAATATTTTTCATTCTAGTATAGATTTCATAAAAGAATACTCCAGTAAGATAAATGATTTCGCTATAGAAGAACAGTTCTTTGACTTTAAGTCTAACGAATGGTATAGGGGATATACCTATGAAATGGAAGAAGAAAAAAATAAACCAAAAGATATTCTCGATGCGTTTAATAAATATGGATCATCTAATTTAAAATCATTTGAAACAAATGAAAAAGTTTTTCAAAAAGAAGCGCTATGGTTAAAGTGTCCATCAATTAAGAGACTGAATGAACAAGCTATAAGTTCACATTTCCTTGAGCACGAGGCAAGATTGTTTCTATGTTCTATACTAACTTATAGCGAAGAGGCTATAAACTATTTGCATGAAATATTAAGTAATTGTGATGATTATATACCGAGTAAATCACAAGCGCATATTGATGATTGGATCAAGAGAAGAGAGATTGGTATTGGGGGGAGACCATATACTTGCGAAAGGGCTAATTCAGTAGGGGTTGGGTGCGGGCAGTGTTCATTAGAGAAAAAAAATAAATGGGTAAAAGTTGGGGATAGGTTTATTGAAACTCAGGAAAAATCATCTCCATCTCCAGTAAGATTCGCCTATACTGGTATCGACAGAAAGGATAAAAAATGAACGATGACGAAGAAGTTGTAGGTCTATGCAGCGAATGCAGTACGCAACAGACAGATAGACATATGTATAATAGCGCGCATGCACAAGCAGGTTCTTCTGCGGTATGCAAATATTGCAAGGGCGTGGTAGTAATATGTCGCAAAATTGATAGAGATAAAGTATTAAATGCAATCAATATCAAAAGAGGGATTAGGTGAAGAACTGGACTAACCTTCACAACCATACTGTTTTTTCAATGCTCGACGGGCATGGAAATATAGAAGAATATTTATTAAGAGCTAAAGCTCTTGGCATGTCAGGGCTTGCTACTACCGATCACGGTAACATACATTCTTGGTTAGATTTCTACGACGCTGGAAACGCCATAGGAGTAAAACCAATTCTTGGTTCTGAATTATATCAAGCTAGAAAAACAAGATTTGATAAAGATGGGGAAGAAAGATCTGGGCCCGCTAAAAATGAGTGGGAACAAAGAGGGCCATACCATATAACCATTTTGGCTAAAAATAATATTGGCTATAGTAATATTATTAAAATGTCTTCTAAGGCCTTTACCGAGGGGTATTATGTAAAGCCTAGAGTAGACCACGAATTAATCTCAGAGCACTCTGAGGGCATTATAGTCCTATCCGGGTGTCTTAACGGGGAAGTGGCACAAGCGTTGCTTAGAAATGACTACAGCACCGCTCTCGCCCATGCTGCAGCCATGCAGGCTATAGTCGGTAAGGAAAACTATTTTATAGAAATAATGGACCATGGTCTTGAGGAGCAGAAACGCGTTATACCCGATCTTATTAAAATAGCCAATCACATTGGGGCTAAGGTAGTCCCTAGTGGCGATTGTCACTATGTACATAAACACGATGCTAAAGCACATGACATAATGTTATGTATTTCAACTAACTCTAATATCCATACCCCAAATAGGTTTTCTTTTTCTGGAGATAATTTCTACCTGCAGTCGTATGAGGAAATGGAAAAAATATTTTCGAAAGAATTACTAGATAATACGATGCATGTAAATGATATGGTTGAATTGAATCTTAAGTTTGGCGAAATACATTTTCCAAATTTTCCAATTACGACCAACGAAAGCTCTACACAATATTTTGAAAGATTGGCGTGGGAAGGCCTTAGAAAAAGATATGGTGACTTATTACCATCCAATATCATAGAGAGAGCAAACCATGAAATAAAAGTGGTTAAGGAAATGGGATTTCCTGAATACTTTCTAGTTGTTTCTGATCTTGTCCGCTGGGCCAAAGATAATGATATAAGAGTTGGGTGGGGAAGAGGTTCGGCAGCAGGAAGCATCCTCTCTTATGCTTTTGGTATTACTAATTTGGATCCCATCAAATTTGGTCTTATGTTTGAAAGATTCTTAGTAGAGGGTAGAAAGTCAATGCCTGATATTGACTTGGACTTTGATGACAGACATAGGGATAGAGTTATCGAATATGCCAGGGCAAAATATGGTAATGATAAAGTAGCACACATATGTACCTTCAATAGAACTGGAGCAAGGCAGTCTATACGCGATGCAACAAGAGCTCTAGGGCACGATTTTGCCACTGGAGATAAGGTGGCAAGATTAATACCGCCACCAGTTCTAGGAGTTTCTAAAAATCTAAAAGAGTGCATGGAGGTACATGAGTTCGCAAATCTATATAAGGTTGATTCAGAGTCAAAAACTATAATCGATACAGCATTTGGGCTAGAGAATCTTGTTAGACAAACTGGAATCCACGCTGCTGGAATTGTAATATCAAAGAATCCACTTATCGAATACTTACCTATAATGCAGAAGGGGGCGGATAAACCTATAGTGACCCAATGGGATATGGGTAGAGTAGAACTTTGTGGTCTTCTAAAAATTGACTTCTTAGGCTTAAGAAATTTAGGAGTTATAGATATATGCGTAAAGTTGATAAAAGAACATCGTCATATTGATATAGAGATTGACGATATACCGCTCAATGATCCAAAAACTTATGAGATGCTATGCCAGGGTAAAGCAATGGGTGTTTTTCAGCTAGAATCTGCAGGCATGCGTGAGTTAATGGTTCGAATGCAACCATACAGTATCAACGATATTATGGCATTGATCTCCCTCTATCGACCTGGTCCTATGGGTTCTGGAATGGACAAAGAATATACTGACAGAAAGCATGGTAAGAGTATTATCTCTTATGAGCATCAGAAATTAGAAGATGTTCTTGGCCCTTCACTTGGTATAATGCTTTACCAGGAAGATGTCTTAGCTGTCTCTAGAGAATTAGCAGGATTTTCTTCTGGAGAAGCTGATGATCTAAGGAAAGCTATTGGCAAAAAGCAGATGGATAAAATTTCTCTATTTAGAAAAAAGTTTGTTGATGGATGCGTTTCGCATTCTTCTTTATCAGAGGATAAAGCTAACAAAATTTACTCTGATATTGAATATTTTGGTGGGTATGGCTTCAACAGAGCACATGCTGCTAGTTATGCGATGGTTAGCTATGTCACCGCTTATTTAAAGAGCAATTACACCGTTGAGTATATGACTGCGCTTATGTCTTCGGTCGTTGATAAAAAAGAAAAAATATCAGCATATCTTTCAGAATGCAGAAAATTAGAGATAGAAGTATTGCCTCCTTCTATAAACAAATCTGGAAAAGATTTTAATGTTTTGAATGAATCTCAAATTATTTTTGGCCTATCTGCTATTAATGGAATAGGTGATTCTATAGCTGAGTCTATAATATCCAGTAGAGATGAAGTCAACCCATACTCCTCTATATATGATTTCTTCAGGAGGTGTGACCCTTCTACTCTTAAGAAATCTACTTTAGAGCATCTTGCTTTTGCTGGGGCTTTAGACGAATTATTTATGCTAGAAGAGGAAATTGATCTAACCAGAAAACAGGAATTAGAACTTTTGGAAAAAGAAAAAACAGAGTTAGGGATATACGTTTCCAAGCATCCCATCGAAGGTATGTGGAACGTTATAGCACCTAGCGTAACTGGCGAAATGGTTGACATTTTAGAAATGGGTAATGGCGCTATCGTTAAAGTCGGCGGTATTCTGACATCAGTTAAGAGATTGATAACGAAAAAGGGACAGAAAATGTTTCGACTTTTATTAGAAGATCTTTCTGGTGAAATAGAAGTTGTTATTTTCCCTAGGGAATCTAAATCTATAAGTGATACCTTTTTTAGTGAGGGCGATATTGTCTTAATATCTGGTTCCATTAGTAGGGAAAATGACGAAGATGCCTCGATAGTTAAGTTGCTTTACAATAGTTCAGAAAAAATAGATACATCTAAAGCAATCGGGAGTAAATCAATCATAATTTCCTTGGAGAAAGTTCCTACTTTAGAGATGATAAAGGGGATTTATGATATAATTGAAAACATAAATGGACCATCATATGTATATCTAGATTATATAGAATCAAATAAAAAGGTTACATTTAAATTTAATAAATCTACATCTTTAAAAATAGAAAAAAAATTATACAGTTATATCGACATACGGAGTTAAGAATGACATTACCAGGAACATATAAGAACCCAACAGAAAAACCATGCTGGACATTTTGCCCATCATGCAATAGATGTCAGGATAAAGGCAGATATACAAAGTGCAATGGATGCAGTGGTAGATATGACCCCTTAGGTAAAACCGATCCGGATCCTCGTGATTTCTGCGATTGCAAGAATGGAAATCTACGTTGGGTCACCCAGGCGGGAAGATTCATCCTTACTAAATTTAAGACTAACCCATTCAAGGGAACCGTTAAATATGATAAGAAATCAGAAGATGAACGAGATTGGGATTCCTACGTATCTGATATGCGTAATAAAATGGATGACCCAAAGTTCAATCCAATCACAATATACGAGGAGTAATAACAATGAACAGAAAAGAAATTGGAAGACTATCAGTTGGAGACATCGCTCTTATAGAATACGATAATTTTGATGAACCATATTTTTATATTCAGGCTGGGATTACTGGCTTTTATGTCACCCCAGATGACTTAACTGATTTGCATGGCATCCTGAACTACTATTTCAATATAGAAACCATTAGTAATGTAGTCTTATCTTTAACGGATGGTGGTGACGACAATGATTCCTTGGATTCATAATGAATATGATGAAATGGAAATGGGCACTACTGGCTGGGCGCCATTAGGCAAGGGAAGATATAGGAATATCTACAATAATCATACATTAGACGAACTAGGCAATGAGTACGACGAGAATAATAATTTAATATTTGAGAATATAGATCCATATGGAGACGAGAATCAATAAATGAAACTATTAATTAGAAGGCTAGAAGACGTAGGAGAATTTGAGAAACTAGCTTTAACGGATTTTTCGTACTCTAGGATAGACACATACAACTCATGCCCTGCTAAATATTTCTATACGTATATACAAAAAGAGCCAAGAATTTTTGGTGAAGCAGCTGTTCTTGGTAATATTGTACACTCTGTTCTCGAAGAGAATGTAAGTTCTGTGGAGAACTTAGACTATGATAAGCTTCAGGAAAGCTATAGCGAGCAAAGAGTATCTCATGATCCTGAGAACAAAATAAAAGATGAGCTTATTGTGGCAGGTAAGGGTATCATAGATGAGTTTTATGATCTCTTTGACTCCATCACATTTGATGTCCTGCACAAAGAATATCCTTTTAAATTTGTATTAGGCAGTTATTTGATTGTTGGCTACATAGATAGAATAGATTCTTTTGGGCCAAATGCAATTAAAATTATCGATTATAAAACTGGCAAGTGGGAAGTCCCCCTCAAGGGTATCCACAATAATCTACAACTAGGTATATATGCCGTAGCGATGGATATTTTATACCCGGATAAAGATATCCATGCGGAATTGTATTATCTGAGATCGGGGAAACATAAGGGGCATTTCTTCACGAAGGAAGATATAGAGAATGTAAAAATTAATTTACTAACAACTATGGATAATATCATTAATGATAAATCTTATCACCCTACAAGTAATGTATGGGCATGCAACATCTGCGATCACGCTAAATCCGGAGCATGTAATACTGGTGTATTTAGGATGAAGAAACTAGCTAGAGCCTAACAGGGGTATAGAAAAGCCGGAGGTTTCCCTCCGGCTTCTACTAGATTAATATTAAAGTGCTGACACTGGATTGAGGGCAGCATCTTCGACTAGATCAAAGTTACCAAAAGCAGAAACTGCCTCTGATGCTGCTTCATTCGAATAGCCTAATCTTGAGACAAGATCGCTGATTATATCCTCATTAATTTCGATAAGCGTGCTATCGATGACTGTATTTAATGTATCCATTTGGTTACTCTTCTTCCTTTATTAGGTGACCCTAAAGTCTTTTTTTGTTTTTTTATGTTTTATAAATTATAATAGAGTAGGTTAGGTTACGAGACAAAGGATACCATGAATAGCATCAAGATTGTCAGTCCAGAAGAATATTTTTTGGGAATTTCTTCGTTAAAGAAACACCCAGATTTTAAAAAACTTAAATTAGTATCAGTAGTACCTGATCTTACGGAAATAGAAAAAGGGAAAAGGGGAAATGCATATCGCCACACCAAAACTGGGTTCAGAGAAGATTTAGGTTTGACGCTGAGATCTAATTGGGAAGCAAATTTTGCTAGAATACTTAACGCATACAAAATCAAGTTCGAGTTTGAACCTACGGTTTTTTCTTTCCCGATTAAGAGACGGGACCAAAGGTTATACTCCAGATTTCTTTATGAAAAAGAATTCAAGTTGGGTTGAGATTAAAGGTTACCTAGATGCAAAAAGCATGACAAAAATTAAAAGATTTAAAAGATATTACGAATCAGAATTTAATACACTTACGTTTATTATTAGTAAGTATTCAACAGAGGGAAAATTATTTGCAGAAACAATAGGCATACCGCAAATAATTTTTTACGAAGATATAAGATCTTTTTATTCTGATAAAATATCTATTTGGGAAGGTAAGTAAATTATGGCGGCCTACAAAGAGCAGTACTATGATTTGGCCGAAGACGAGATACAGGATCTGATCTCTAAGGCTAAAACGGGTAATGAAACAGCGCAAAAAGAATTATTAAAAGTATTTAATAACTTCTTAACCAAATACACCACGATGTTATTCCATGGTAAGTATAACTTAAATGATTATGACATTAGAAGGTTCACTTCTTTGTTTGTCAAAGACTCCTTTGTCAGATTTGCTTTAATGAAAAACAAACTTAATCAAGCTGGTTACAAGCATGTGAACGAAGTTCTTCGACGGTATAGTCTATATGGCAAAAAGATATGGCGATGAAGAGGATGTAAGACAAACTGTAGATATGACTTTCTTCCAATGTATATCGAGATATCAGAGAAGGGATTCCGAAAAGGGTCCAATACCATTTAGTCGGATTCTTGTATAGTTATTTTTTTTATTTACTTAAGAAAAATGTAGATGTATTTTTAATAGATCAATTAGGAAGAAAAAGTTTTCCATTATTAGATGATGAAGCTAATGATAATGGTGATAGTTCAGAAAAGCAGGTTGGTTTTAAAGCACCTCCTGAAGAAAGAGAAATGAGTGATTTTCTTATAACGGAAGACATTAATGAATTTTGGGTTCTGGGACAAACATGTGCAGAACCATTTAGTCTTTTGTCGGTACAAGAAAGACAACTTTTGAAATGGCGCTATATAGATAATCTAAGATCAAGTGATATAAGTAAAAAGATTAGCGAACATCCGAATACGGTGAGAGAGCACCTAAGTAATACGAGAGAAAAAGTTAAGAAAATTATCAACGGAGTTTTAATAGCAGAAATAAAAGAGAACAATAGATGAATGTAGCCTTCATATGGTAATATGTATGCAAGTAATCAACGCCGGAACAGGTGGAACATGAACTCGCACGCAATGCAAAAAATGAATGAACTCTTAATACAATTTATTGGTCCTCAAATAGAAGAAATAATTTCAGTTTATGCTACTGGCAAAAAGGATTCTGAATATTTTATAACTATTCCAGAAGTAGATACACTCGATCTAGGCCTACATGAGATGGCTTCATTGGTTGCTAGATCATCTAACGTGTATGGTAGGGTAGCGAGATTAGCTGGGATGGCGAGAGCTCAATATAAAATTTTAGAAGGAAGCTATAAGAAAGTGTATAAGGCTAATAGGGTAGGTAAGAATGAGGCTGAGCGCGAAGTAAATGCATTAGGTGCGGCGGAAAACGAATATACTGCACTAATAACCGCTGAAGCTATAGTTAACTTAGCTGAGTCAATGGAGATTGCGGCGCGCGTTGCTTCGGAATCATCTAGAAAATTGATAGATAAGATACAGTCAATGCAGGTTGCTTCTTCGAGAGAAGACAAGGGTTATTATACCGACAAAGATTTTAAAACTTACTAATATTTAAGGAAGAATAATGTACATTGCACAATATAAATCCGTTAATTCATCAAATGAATTTTATGCTAAAACGAGAAATACTTTAGATTATCCTACGCAAGTAATATATATGAAAGAAAGGTATTCTCTTTTCTGTACATACATTGTGGCTAGCCCAACCCAGGAAAAAAATATAACAAAAAGGCTTACCGACATAGGGATTAAATTTGGTATAGATGTAGACGGCGATTAAATAACAATGTTAATCGAAGTTTTTTGTGATGGAGCATCTAGGGGGCAGGGTCAAAAGAGAATTGGTGAAGCATCGTGTTCTGCTATCGTCTACAAAAACAAAAAAAAAATAGCTCAATTTGCTAGAGGTCTTGGGCCAAGGACTAATAACGAAGCAGAATATGAAGCTGTTATTTCTCGGTCTTTTGATTTGTTCGATGGCAGAATTATCTAACCCTATAATTTATACCGATTCAGCTGTTGTTGCGAATCATATTAGCGGTAAATGGAAATGCAGACATCACTCACTACTCCCGCTATTGATGACCGTTGAAGATATCAGAGATGAATTTAATTTTAAAGTTGTCCAAGTTGACAGAAGTTTTGTTTGGGAACCAGACGCTTTGTGCAATGAATTTTTAGATAAATTAGAAGAAAGAAAAAGTAAATCCACCAAGCCTATGATATAATTGAGAAATGATAAAAAAATATTCAAGAGAACAACCAATAATGCTTGGTTTAGCGGGACGCGCTGGAAGTGGGAAAACTTCAGTAGCTGAAGTCCTATGTCCAAAAGGTTCCATCCAGACAAATTCATCTGGGATAATTTGGGAGCATATTTTTTATGCTCTTCCGCTATATGAATTAGCCTCTATCAAAAAAAATATCATGGGGATGAATGAGGAGTCTAGAAAATTATTTGCTATTCATGAAGTTCTATTTGAGATATATGGTAAATCTTCACTTGGTCATATTCCGAATTATCATATCTTTGTAGAAAAGATCCAGCAAATATATGATTTGCCTATAGAACCAGAGGGGATCAAACCTAGAACTTTTTTGCAGACAGCCGGAGATATTTGCAGAGAGGGATACTCGGATTGTTTCTGTCATTGGGCAATAGTAAAAAGTTCTGAACTTTATAAAAATGCTATCAAAGATCACTCCGATGATGATACACCCGTATGTATAATAATTTCCGATGTTAGATTTTTAAATGAAGCGGAGTCAATATTAAAACAACCGAATGGCATAGTCATAAACTTCGATGCCTCTGATCAAACGTTAAAGGATAGAATATTTAAGAGAGATGGAGTGCATATGACTGACGAACAGTTAAATCATTCATCGGAAACCCATAATTTTTACATACGAGAAAATGCCACTTATACAATTAATACAGATTCTTTGAGTATAGAGCAACAAACTCAGGCAACATTAGATATAATGAAGAACCACATAAAATAATAGGAGTAGAATGCCAAAGATACCGGAAAGTCTCGTTGAGGAATCTGTAAATCCAGTTATAGACACAATCATATCTAACCACCAGAAGTTAACAGTGACAACTGAACCAATTATTACTATTGCTGTTGGTAGGAAGATTAATATTGGGAACTTTGAAAATGTAGATGTGATGGTATGCTTGACGGTACCGTTATCTGGAGTTGATCCATCGGATAGTGAGCGTCTTTCTGATGCTGTTAAAAAGGCAGCTGCAGAGGCTTTCTCTTTGGCATCTAGAGAAACTGGAGAAAGATACCAGCTTATTAAAGATTCCCAACAAAAGGGATAATTTGCATTTCTAGATTAAAAGTAGTACTATATCCATATAAACTTACAAAACAATGAGGTCAAAATGAGCAAATACATTAATAAAATTAAAAATATATTTTCCCCTAAGGCACAAGAACTTGCCATCTTAGCAGCAAAGGCTGCTGCCGATGACGCAGTACTAGCTCTTGAGAAGATAGTTGTTAAGAAGAAGGCAGCTGTTAAGAAAGCGCCTGCTAAGAAGGTACCTGCTAAGAAAGCTAAGTAATCTTAATGTCTTTAGCTAAATTTAGAAAAGTTAGTAAGGGCCCTATCCCTATTAAGCCGGTTGATCCAAAGGATACTAAAGATGAAAAAAAGAAATGAGTTTAGTCTTTCTACATGGTATTGGGATACTTGGTTCAGATTCTATGAATGGCTAGACTCTTTTGAAAAAAAAACAGACTCTAAGTAATGGTTTTTAAAAGTAAGATCTATATTAGCGGTCCACGTATGGGGACCAATAATACAGCCAATGGTATAGAGCTGAAGAAGCAGCCGAAGTCAAAGACTGATATTAAAAATAAAAGGAGTAACAATGACAAAAAATAATTCTGGCAAGAAGGGTAAGCCTAAAACTGTTTTTATGAAGGCCACTCCCATGATGGCTGGTCATATGATGACAGGGGACCCCAAGGTTGATGCCGCTAAGCATCGTGCGATGAAAGCCAAGAAGAAGAAATAAAAAACAAAATAAACAAACCAAAAGGAGTAATAATTATGGCAGTGTATAAGAAACCAGCAGCAAAAAAGCCAGCAGCAGGGGGCAAAAAGCCTCTACCACCGTTTATTCAAGCAGCTATTGACAAAAAAAATAAGAAAAATAAGTAGATAGTTTTAAGTTTTTAACTTACTATAATCTTTAATCCCAATTCCCAAAAGGGGTAATCAAAACATGTCAAAAGTTGCGTGGAATTATATTGTCCCTGTAAAATTACCATCCGATCTGAACGGAGTGACCCCTGGTAAACTATCAAAGACCTTGCTCAAGCCTGCACTCGGAGGAGGAAAACTCCACTGGCTCGCCTGCGCTGCATGGAACGCTATGGTCCTAAAGGCGAAGGCTGACGGAATTGTCCTCAAACCAACATCATCCGGAGACGCATATAGAAGTTACGACATACAAAAAGCGGGATTTCTAAAGCGTTACCAGTTGGCATTAATTGCAGGAACCAGCACTAAATCATTTGAGGGAAAGACTTGGTACCTCAAAAAAGGTATGGCGATGCTTGCTACGCCGGGGAAGAGCCAGCACAATCTTGGCTTAGCAGTTGATGTCCATTCTGCATCTGAAGCGAAAAGATTAAATTGGCTTATTGCCAATGTGAAGACTTTCGGTTTTTCTTGGGAAGTTGTTCCGTCTGAACCTTGGCACATAAGGTACGTAAACGGCGACAATCCCCCTGTGG
>Ga0209702_10000673_pt1 | contig 71462 bp, 60 predicted proteins | sample FRY01_FD_187210 | JGI IMG/M metagenome (GOLD analysis project Ga0209702, IMG submission 187210) | Freshwater microbial communities from Lake Fryxell liftoff mats and glacier meltwater in Antarctica - FRY-01 (SPAdes) (version 2) | ecosystem: Environmental > Aquatic > Freshwater > Ice > Glacier... | reverse complement strand
GCTGCTGGACGGGGAGGGGTACGCGTCAGCGCCCGATGAGCCGTCAACTCCCAGCGTGCCGGCGGGGGTCAATCCCCCCAACGGCCCGCCGGAAATCCACCTCTCTTCAGGGGGTGGAAGATGTTAAAGGGTGAGGGCAGGCTCCGGGCGGATACGCTCATGCACCTCGGCGAGGTCCGCACTCCACAGCAGCCGGTGCGAGAGCGTCCCTTCGAGAAGCCGGTTGTGAGATTGCCGGATGACATGTGCCCGGTGCCCGACCTCAAGCCCGGCAATTGCGTTCGGGATATGATCGTCCACCCAGTCGCATGGGCTGAAGCGGGACAGGATGTCCTTTTTTGACACGCCAAGACCGATCAGGGTCACATCGGAGAAAACGTTGCCAAACACATGCTCAAGATTCAACTCCCGGGATCGGATGGAGGCGCCGCCCGCATCGGCAGAGCTGAGGACCTGGAGGCTATAGCCAGCTTCAAGCAAGCGTTTGACCCCTTCGACCGCCCCCGGCATGGGACGGAGCGCACCAAAGCCGGTGTCCTCGCCACTGTTGAACTCATTGACCAGGGTTCGGATCTCCGCACGCGTCAAACCGGTCCAGACCTCCATATCAAAGGCGCACGGTCCCTCAGGGTTCAGATCCAGTCCGAACCGCCGATTTGCAAAGGGGCGAAGGCCGGATGTATAATCCAGAAGGACCCCGTCGCAATCGAGAAGAACGCGACCGCTCACCTGGGCCCGTCGGGGATCGTCAGGCTCAGTGTCTCACCACAGATCAAGGCTCCGTTGCGGGACCAAAAATCACCGACCCGGTCAAGCGCCTCGCCGAGAGGGGCGGTGAGGCCTGCCTCCTCCTCGTGGCATTGCTGGGCGGCAAGTTCGATCGTGACCAGAATGGCCGCGTTAAGAGGATGATCGATCGGAACTTCGCGTAAATGGTCAAGATCTAATGCGGGCGGTCGCGCACGAACCTCAAACGAGGGATCATTCGCGAAGCGATCTTCGACCGCTTCATGATGATTGGAGATGAAATCTCCGACGACGTTGATCGCCTCGAGCTGGGCGGCTTCCTGATCCAACATATCGTCACTTTCCGCCACAAGCCGACCCAGCATGGCCGCGTCGTGAATGATATCGAACTGCGCAATCAGGTCGGCGCGCATATTTTCTCTCCTGTCCCAAAGTGTGGGACCGCTTTTGTGTGGGTGTTGTTGATCCTCAGTTGAAGAGCGGCAGGATCTTATCCGCCAGTGCGATGTAAATCACACCGTAGACGATCCCCGCGTTCATCATCTGGCTCATCGCACCAGCCGTGTATTGCACCGCATATCGCAGGATCATCATCATTCTCCACCCATTTCTTGACCTTGAAGGGCTCTCACGTGAAAGCTAGTCACGTTTGCGAAAAAAGACAACGGTGTTTTTAAGAGATAGCCTCCTGTGGGTCTCTGGCACCGGCGCCCTCTCCTAACGTTTTGCGCCTGCGCGATGAGCGGCCGGGGATGAGATCCCGGGCCCGGCCCAGAGTCCCGACCGGACTTGACGCGCGGCGCGCTCTTCGGCGGCATAATCCGTCCCGTAGGCCGCCCTGGCAAAGCCGTCCTGGACCATCCTGCGCCCCAGGTCGCCGGAAGACCCGTGCACCCGGGCGACGCAGCGGCCGTAACGGTCCTTTTCGATCAGTTCGATCCGCACCGGGCCTCCACCGATAAGCCGGATCATATGCGCGCGCGCGGCAATTCCACCCGCCTGGGACATCTCGGGTGCGTCGATCCCGTGCAGTCGGATCCTGACCTTGTCCGCCACGAGTGTATCCCCGTCGATCACGAAGGGCGCACGCGCTTCATACCCAAGCGCATTGCGCAGGCCAAGCCGGCGGAGCGCCATGGCCACGCCAAGGCCAAAGACTGCGAGAAACAACGCCAATAAAGCCAGGTCAGGAATGTCGCTCACCCCAATGCTTTCGCTTCCAGCGCTATGAATAATTCACTTTTGGGTTTTCGCATATCTCTTTCAATCCTCCGACATATCCATATAGCCGCCCCATGGCATCAAGCCTGCCGTCGGCAGATCGCGCAGAATCTCTTCGCAAGAGCTGCTGCTCGGATTATAGGATCCATAGTCAGGGACCCCTTGTGCGCCGACGTCGGGCAGCGGGAGGTGGCTGTTTCCGCGTGCTGCGGCGATCATCTCGTCACGGACCGAGCGACCCCCGAGTGGCTCGATATGCCACCCCTCATTCGACAAGGGCCTGACCAGACCGAAACGTTCCAGGTTGGCTGTCAGCCAGTTGGAGATTGTCTGGCCATATTCTATCCGATTGCCACCACACCCGTTCCAGGCCATGTCCACCGCAAGCCCAAAATTGTGCATGGACCTTCCAGGTGGCGCGACCCAGACACGGGCCGCCGCAACCGATCCGCGTTTTGCGACCTCCGCTTCAAAAAGTTGTCTTTGATGCTCGATGGAGCGGTATCCAGAGTAGACCTGCATCCGCCCATTCATCTCCCGATTGGCGGAGGCGATGAGCTCGGCGACCCGGTCCCGGAAATCCGGGTTCAGTCCGTCGATAGCCCCCTCGCGCAAGGAGCAGGACCCGAACGATCCACCGCTACCCCCGCCGGACGGATCTGTTGCGCCACCGCCGCCCGATGCGGGAGGCGCATAAGAGGTGAACTGCACCAATTCGCAGGCGGCCGCAGGGCGGGGGAGAAAGAAGACGGGGGCGGCCAGGGCAGCTGCCCCGCCCAGGAGAAACTCGCGTCTTGTCCGCATCACAGGATCCCCTCAGGAATGAGGCTGATCTGATGGCCATAAATACTCTCGCTGATCATGGTAAAGCCGCCAGGCGTCCGAAAGAGCCAAGGATGCGACGCGGAGCGCCCAATGATGAGCGGGTTATGCTGCGGGTCAGAAATTATGAAAAGGAAGGTTTCCGTCTGCTCATCCATGAAGGCAAAGCCGCCCCCGGCGATCACCCGGTGCTGGCCGCGACCGGACCCGATCTGGATCGCGATGGTCCGGACGTTCTCCCTGAAGATTCCAGTCGCTCCATACGTGTGCAGGAGGTGCTGGTCCTCTTTTGTCCCCATCACAACGAAGTCAGAGCGGCTCATGACAAGATCGCTGTAAGGGTACATTTTTTCGTTTTCGGCGATCCGCCACAACGCGCCATCAGAGACAAGAACGGGCGCGCCCGATTGCGTTTGCCTGATCGAAATGTCGATCCCGGCGGCGATACCAACAGGCGTCGTTGCGCCTTCGCGGAAAACACGCCACTCCCGAAATGCGACACCTTCAAGGCGCGGCGCGGTCTCGACCTCCACCCGCTCGTCAACCCCATCACCGTCGAGGTCTGCATATAGGGTTTCATAGGGGATATCCCCTCTCTGATGGTCAACGCCCATCGGTGTGTTGATCGTCACGATCTCCGGGGACATGGGTCTGCTCCAACATGGGTTTCGGCGCGGAGCCGATCTTGCCATAATAATGAGAAAGTTACAATTTTCGCAAGGTTAAACCGGCTCTGGTGCCTCATATCGTTCCAGGTCCAACGCGGGTCGCATCTCGGGCGACCAGACAAGGCTCGGCTTCTCAAGACCTCGGAGCCGGCCCGCGCGAAGGATCCGTTCGGCAAACCAGTCCTGCTCACGTGTGGGGTCCTGATGCACCGGCGGCGCCACACGACCGAGCGCTATCTCAAGCAGGTTCCCGTTGCTTGGCTCCTGACCGATCACCTCGGTTGCAAAAACCTTCCCGGTCATGACCTCGTCAGGATCAAACCGCGTCCGCACAACTGCACCGATCCGCGCAAAATCTGTCCGCGACCAACAAAGACCTGTCAAACGCCGAAGTTCGCCACCTTCCAGTCTGGCTGTAGACCCGTCGCCCAATTCATCCCGTGACAAGATGAGCGGGGTTTGCGCATTCCTGTTGAGGCGGGCCGATATCTCAGGCATCAGGTGCTGGGTCAGCAGCATCTCGTAACCTGACACCTGTGCCTCTGTGAAGGCTGAGGTGAACCCGATCCCGAGAAACTCGCGTCGTGCGGTACGCGCAAGATCAACCACTGCTTGAGCCAGCTCATCATCATTAATACGGAGCGCGATTTCAATCACCTGTTCATGTGACTTGATCACGCTGATCGCCGCCTCCGTTGGCCCAAATGATCTCATATCCAACTCCCTCTCTTGCCAAGAGAGCTTATGGGAAGCGTGCGAAAAACCCTATAATAACAGCTTAACGACCCCACCTGTCGTTGATGTATTCCCGGATACCTCCGAACCGCCGCTGCCTGATCTGCCATGCGGCAAAATCGTGGCGCAGACCGATCATTAAAAAGATCAACGAAAACATCCCGAAGACAAGTCCAGAAAAGGTTATAAGCCAGTCAGATGTGAAAAATGGGATCGCACCCCCTGCAAGCAGAGCAAAAGCGGCGATAAGGGCCAGCATATGAAACTGACGCAAGCGCATCTGCTCAAGGGTCTGCAAATCGGACTCAGTGAGCCCCCGTTCATGAGCCATGTCTCCGAACCGTGCGCGGCCGCCGTCCTCATATCGCCCCCAAAGAGCCCCGCGGGCCTCATCGCGGCTCACACGATCGATACGAAGAGCGGCTTTGGCCTCCGATGCACTGCCGGTAAGCGCGTCTCGCCCGACCTTGGTGATGAATGGGTTACCGATACGCCGTCCAAAATAGGAGGCGACCCGCGCGGTTCGTCCACGTTTCGCTTCGCTCATGGAAGGGTCTCTACCATAAAGCCAGAGCTGGTCACGCTCACCACCCGCAAGACGATATCCCCGTCGACAACATCCTGGAACAGCCAGGGCCGCTCAAAGGAAGTACCGCTCATGGCAAGCTTCTGATCGGGAGAGATCAGATGAAATTCCTGGCTTTTCCTGAGCTCCGTCCCGTTCAGGACCACAAGCCGCCATACTTTTCCGTCGAGAAACGGGTCCGCTTCATGCACCCTGAAATCCATTGCCTTGTAGCTGTTTCCCGTCAGCCGGTTGATCAGGCGCGCTTCGGCAGCCTGTGCCTGGCGGGACGAACCCATCATGGCAAGCAGGTCATGATAGGGACGAAGGGCGACCCCATCCCAAGCAAGGATGACGCCATCTGACCGGATCACATGCCCTTCAGGATAGGTCTCCACGAGCTCGGTGCGCAGTCCGGACCCACTGGCCAGGACCCCCCACCCGGCAACACCGCCTGAACCGATCAGATGCCAATCACAGGCGCCACTTATGCACCCCTCTTCAGTGAGCAGGAGAGCCTCCTGCTCACCGTTGAGGTCGAGGTCGCCATATAGGACGTCACTGACGCGCATCTGAGCCGTCATCTGATCGACGGCAAGTGCCAGTGCGGTGCTGTCTGAGCGCACCGGTTCAGCAAATCCTGTCAAGATCGCGAGGGGCGCAACGAGCAAAGAGAAGAGACGTCGGGGTTTGTAACGCATGGCACGCTCCAATTTTTCGCAAATCATACGATGAGGCGACCAAATGCGCAAACGGATCGACAGCATGTCGCGGGGTTTTCCCCAAAAAGACTGGATCACGGGGCCGGGGATGGATCACCGGAAAACGGCCGGAGCGGAGGAAGTCGTTCCTCTTGAAACCGGGTTGCGACGCCACGCGCGATCATGACCCGTTCAAGACTAACGGCCTCCTCGAGCAAAGATCCGCGCTCGGGAAGAACCGCAATATCACACAGCAGGCGTCCGTGAGGATCATGTCTGCCTTGGTGCGAGATGATGAGATCGCGTCCTTTCACGAAGCCGAGAAGTGTTTCCCGTGCGCGGCGCCCTGGACAATCCCGGTTCGGGTCGGCTCCCAGCGCCACAAGGGGGGCGTCGGCCCAAGTGTTCTTGCGCAACTCCGGTGCGGCCATCGACCTGAAGCGGAATCGCGCGGCGATGATGGCGCGTCCCATCGCGTCAAGGCGACCGCTCATCAGCTTGATCGTATCTCCGTCGACCACGCGATGCGCGCCGGACGGAACCCTGAACGGTCCCGCCGGCAGGCTGAAGGCGGCAAGGTCAGCCGATGTCAGGGCTTGAATATGCATCTGGTGCCGGCCGGAGCCGCTCAAGATAGGACATCGCGAGCATGGAGGGCACGTAGCCAAGACCATTCTCGATAAAAGCGGGGACTTCCGGAGCACAAATGTCTCCATCTGGCCCGGTCATGCTGCGCAGATCCCCTTCGCCTGTGGCCACGGCAAGCCGGGACCTGATCGCCAAGTCCCGGACCTGGTCGACAAAATCGGGGTAGGCATCGATGTTCACATAAAGGCTCAGCTCACGCTCGGATCCAATGAAAAACGCATTCGGGCTCCCGCGCAGCTCCCCGGTCTCGTCACGTACGCTGAACGCAAGGTCACGCGTCACCTCTTCCGGGAGTAGGCGCAGATGATCAGATCCAAGAACGGCGAAGATGACGTCTCCCCCCTCTGCCTTGACCCCATCATAGCGGATCAAGACTGTCTGCTCGATATCCAGTCCGGCCGGGAGCGGCGGTGGGAATTGGTGCCCCCAGGCGAGGGCGCTCTTCGTCGGTTGGACCATGTCCGTAGCTCCTGTCTCTCTTCGACCTAAATCTGACCGTGAAGCATGAAAACGCCAAGCCTTTCTGTACGGATATTCTTAAAGAAATCCACGAAAATCTGAATCATACACATTTTTCGCAATAGAGGTTGATCCACAAGATGCTATGGTCTGCTCGTGCTTTCCCAGACCCGGGGTATATCCATGCTTTCCAGACGTCAGGTCATGTTCGGCTCTACAGTCGCATTTTTGACCGCCCAGCTCGGGCTTCCGGCCCTTGGCGACACGGTCGGCGCGGATGCCCCGCTCCGACCAACGTCCCGCCTCGACCAGCTCGTCGCTGCCATCCGACCCGAACTCCGGATGTATAACGCCAACACCGACGAGCGGATGAGCAGCCGCTTTTACGGTTCGACCGGATATGATGTCGTAGAGATACGCCGCATAAACTGGTTCATGCGGGACTGGCGAGAAGCTGAAATGAAGCAGGTGGACGTCCGCCTTCTCTGGGCGCTGGCCGCAATCCGACAGGCTGCGATGAAAGACGGTCATGACGGTGAGATCCGGTTCCTGTCCGGCTACCGCAGCCGGAAAACAAATAATCTCCTGCGTCGCCTTGGATATGGCGCAGCGGAAGACTCGCTGCATATCAGTGCGCGGGCCAATGATTTCTCCTTGCCAGGGATCCCTGTCTGGCAGGTTGCAGAATACGCCAGATGGCTCGAGGTCGGCGGGGTTGGTCATTATCCCGGCAGTTTCGTGCATATCGATTCCGGAACTGTCCGTCACTGGGAGGGCTGATCAGAACATCAGGTCCGCGAGCTCCGTCTCCGGGGCCCCTACCGGGTCCTCTTGTGGCGATTCCTCGCCAAAAATGAACGCGACCGGGTCCGTATCCGAAACCAGCATCGCAGTCCCAAATGGATCTGCTTCCGTCGGTCGTGCTTCGGATACCCGCATCAGATGATCGATCAGAGGCGTCCGGAAACTGTCTGGAGCCGCCGCCATCCAGGTGTCGATCCGCGTCCGGATCAACCGGGTGATATCGATCATATCTGCGTCTTGATCGGTGCTGGCAGAGAGCGCGCGCTCGATCGCCCGGCAGGTTTCGGGCAAAAGCGCCTCCTTCGGCACCCGTTTGATCACCCGCACCCCCTCTGGCGTCAGCTCTGGCAGACTTCCTGGCGACAAAGTCCTGAGCTGACCTGACCCTGCAATCGATTCTGCATGAACGGCCCAAGTGGAAGGACGGCCCACGGATTCGATCATCATCCCGTCGATCAGAACGCTCGAAAGGGGCCAAGGCCTGAACCCTGTGCTCATCATATTCGCCCAAGGTGCGGCGGGCCCCGCAGGGCGCACCCAGTCGAGCCCTTCAAGCGCGTCCGCCTCTTCTGCCGTCAAGTCCGACCCTTCCCGGTTATGCCAGACCCCTGGCATCATCTCGATCGACCGCGCAGCATCAAAGGCGCGGCGCGCGACCAGCGCCACCATGAGATCTTCAACCTCCTCATCGGAGTTGACGTTGATGGCTCCATAGGCGCGTCGCACCGTCGCCTTCAGCCGGACGAGGTCCGCCTGAAGAAGCTCGGGCGTCGGATAGAGCGCCTCATGGGCACTCGATTGCTCCGGGCCCGACATGTGCCGTTCTGCCAAACTCTCAGACACACCGTTTACGCCGCAGGCGCGCGCAGCTTGAACAACCAACGCGCAGGCCGGACCAGAAAGATCTCTGCCGGAAGTCCGCGGGTAAGAGATACGACCCGCCATATAGGCCCCCTGGAGACCACGCATCGCCGCTCTGGGGGGCACGGCGTAGAAGCGCGCGGCATAAGCAAGCGCGTCGCCGGTATTGAACGGCCGCAGATCGCCGATCCGCGGCGCGACCGCGGCACTGAGGGAAGCCATCGGTGTCACATGGCCCGGTATCAGGTGCCCCCGGTAGCGCTCTGCCACTGCACGTAACGGTTCCGGAACAGATCCATGAAGGGACAGATGTGCGGTAAACGGCAGCCCCATCGGGTCGGATCTGGCGGTAAAGGTGATCTCGCCGGTCTCTGGAACACCGCGCGTCAGGGTTGGGTCCCGGCGCCACAAGAGGGCTGCGCCCAGCATGGCGGCCCGGACTCTGCCACACCCCGTTCCAGCAAGCTCCGTGAAAGTCGAGCCAATCCAACGGTCAGAGATCGCGCGCGCGCGACCCGGAACGGCTCGCTGAAAGAGATCCGCTATTCCTGGATCTGAGGAGGACGCCTCAATTGCCGCAGAGATTGCCGAGACGGTGACTGCTCTGGCACGAACCCGTCGAACACGGGAGACCAGTGACCGGTCATGACCGATGAGAACACGCAGGGCATCGAGAGCGATCACGTCCCCCTCGGCATCATCATCCGTGGCGATCAAAATGTCCGCAGAAAGAGGCAGGGCGCGCAGTGCAGCCTCGATTCGCGTCACGATGATCGGGTTTGCAACCCGTCCCTCATCAACGGCCCGCCCGTTTTCGAACCTGACCCCGAAGGGGGCAAGCTGGTCAGGAAATCTTGCCATATGGCCCCGCGTTGTCACGATGGTACTGGCAATATCCATCGCCCGAGCCGCGCGCTCCCAAGCGCGGACCTTTCCCGGTGCCTCGATGATGATCAGTGCCCGCCTCATGTTCGATATCCTTTTTCACATAATGGGAGCGGTCTCTGAAAAAGATAAGCGAAAACCTGACCGTTTTTTGATCGCGGTCATGGAAATCCCCAGAAAGAAGACCGAAACCACCTCACCAGCTAATCAATAAAGGTTAAGTTTTTCGCAGACACGTTTTATGGTTCCCCGGATACGTGAGAGGGGATCTGATGAAACCGACACATGAACAGGACCGGGTGGGCGAGCGCGCCTCCCGCCTGATGCCTGGCGAGACCCTCAAGGTAATTGCGTTTGCAGGGTCCGGCAAGACAACCACGCTGAAGCTTTGCGCCCAACGCCGGCCTGACAGGGGGATGTATCTTGCCTTCAACAAGGCGATCGCGGATGACGCGAAGGTAAAGCTTGGCCGCACAAAATGCGGGGCAAGCACCATGCATTCGCTCGCCTATGGCGCGATGCGTGAGATCATGGGAGAGCCGGCGCGCGTAAATGCCCGCAGCCTTCAGGAGGCTGGGGTCCTCGAACAGCACCGGCCACCGACCATCAAAGGATGGGGTCCTTACCGAACCGCGGCGGCGGTCTGCCGAACCATGGTTGCGTTCGCCAACTCTGCCGACGCCGAGATCGGCCCTTCCCATGCGCTGGAGGCATTGGTTGATTCAGTGGGTGATCCTGATTTTCTTGCAGGTAACGAGGCTCGTATGAAAGCGGAAGAGGCGTTCCGGTTTCTGACAACCCCGTTGGTCGAAATGGCGACCAGCTACTGGATCCGCTGCATAGAAGAGGGTGCCTACTCCCACGATATGTATCTCAAGATGCTCGATCTTGATGAGGGTATCCGCCAGGATGCCTTTGGCCGTCTGCGTTACCTGATGGTGGATGAAGCGCAGGATATCAACCCGGTTCAGCGCTCCATCCTGCTCAAGACCGGGCTGCCGCTCATCGCTGTCGGTGATCCCTATCAGCAGATCTATTCCTGGCGCGGAGCCGAGAACGCGCTGCGCCTGATGAAGGGCGAAGAGCTTTATCTGACCCAATCCTTCCGGTTTGGCGAGAGCATCGCGGCGATCGCACGTCTTACCCTGCGGATGCGGCCCGACGGGGGGCCCGCCCAACAGCTGACCGGGCTTGGGCCGGGTGACCCTGATGCCCATAAAGGGCCGAAAGGCGCAGTCATCTGCCGGACCAACATCGGGATGTTGGATGAGGCTATGAAATTCGTCAACGCCGGCCACACTGTCCATGTCGACAAGATGGATGACCTCCTCGCAGAAACACGCTCCGCACAGGCTCTCTTTGAGGGGCGCCTGGAGGATGTGACCAGCCCCGAGATACGTCAGTTTGACAACTGGGAGCAGCTGGAGCTTGCGGCAGAAGAGGGAGATCCTGCTCTCAACAAGATGGTCAAACTGGTTCTGGGGCGTCGAACGATGGAGGTGGAAAAACTTGGCCAATTGCATCAGAAGAATGCAGAGGATGCCAAGCTCATGGTTTGCACTGGCCATCGGTCAAAGGGGCTCGAGTTCCCGGCCGTGATGATGGGCGATGATTGGTCAGACGTGGAACGTCTGAAAAGGCGCCACCTGGCAGCGCTGGGGAAGTCCGAAAAGCACGTGACAGCCGCAAATGAAGAGTTCAACCTGCTTTATGTCGGATTTACCCGGGCGATGACACGGATCAAAGGACACAAACGGATCTTGTTTACCGATCTCTCACCCGCTGCGGAGGCCCGTGAGGAAGAACGGGAGGCGCGGCCCGCCTGATGCAGGGGGCCGCGGCGCTGGTACTGCGATCCGCTACACGCCCATTACTCGCTAGGCGGCAATAAGGCTCTCCATGACACCCACAAAGACGGGAAAGTTTGTCGCGAGTGCGCCAGCGATCACGAAGGTGAGCCCTGGGCCGAAGGTCTTGGGCCCCTGGGCACTCTGTGCTGACAGGTTGAGCAGGTAGAGGCCGCGGGCGATCGCGATCAGACCGATGAACTGCACGATTGCGGTGATCCCGATGATGAGTGTGCGCGCCTCCGCCCCGTCCATGATCCCGATTGTTGCGGGCGCATAGGCGAAGATGCTGTCAGCCTCTACAGGGGTTTGGAGGGCGAAGATCGTCTGGCTCAGAGAGTCCACGAGACCGGGCAGGGCGATAAAGATAACACCTGTGAGAAACATCATCAGAGGTCCCACCCAACTCCCTTGGCCCGGACCCATCTCTTGACGTTTTGCGGCCGCCATCAGCCCCTTGATCCCAAAGATCACCCCTAAAAGAAAGCACAGCACCCCGAAGAATGCCTCGAACTGGGTGAGATATCCAGTCACCCGGATCACGATCTGAAGAAGGTCCGTCATTCCGGGTTACTCCAATATGAAAGGGCCGCTGACTTACGCTTGGTATCCGGCGGCCCGGTTTTCGCGAGGGGCGCGCCTCAATCCGCCCCGGGAATAAGGACCGACCCGTTTTCCATGACGACGAGCCGCTGTCCATCGCTCGCTGGAAGCACGTCCATGACGTAGCCGTAGCCCTCGATGAAGTCGTCCTTCTTCACGGTTGCAGGTATCCGGCCGGCCGCATCAGAACTGATCCGGAACCCCCCCGTCTGGGTCTGAAATACCGTATTGGTCCCACCGGTGCCGTCGCCGCCGCCCGGCGCGGTCTGCACACCGACAGTGCCAGAGGAAGCCCCCGTAGCGCGAAGCACGTCTACGCCCTCGATGGACATCCGGGCCAGGATCGACATGTTCGCCGTCAGCGCCTGAAGACGGGATTCAACATCCGCAAGAGCGCGGTTCACCGCGTCACGGTCAGCCGGGTTTTGTCCCTCGACCTTCCCGATCCTGGAGGAGACGTCCAGAAGCACAATCTGGGTCTGCTCCAGAGACTCCTCCATCTGCCCAACCTGGGCCAGGATCGCGCTCTGGCCGCGGATAAGCCGCTCCATCCGGTCGATCCGCTCCGCCTGTTCGCTGTTGCGCTGCAACACACCAGTGATCTGGTCGGTGAGGCCGGTCATCTCGGAGGAGGCCGCGTCAGATCTTTCCTGAGATACCAAAAGGCGCGCCTCAAGTTCCGCCATCTGGGCCTGCATCTCGGAGATGAGCACAGACGAGGTGTCAGGCGCTGGCGTATCAGCCCTCTCGATCTCGCGCATGAGATCCGCAACCTCGGAAGGCACACCGGAAGAGTCCGGGGTGGCGGTCCCCACCTCTGGTTCAACCTCGGGTTCAGCCACGACCATTGGGGTGGTGATCGACGGGTCGGCTCCCGGACCCATGAGGTCGGGGATCGATGTGACTGGCCAGTTCGGGACCGCTATCGCAGCAGGAGAAGTTTCTTCTGGCGCGTCGGCTTCCGGATCTTCGTTCTGAACTGTCGTCACGTCGGCCGTGGTTGTGACAAGAGACGGGTCACTCACCTCTTCGACCGAAGTCTCAGGGCTGGAAAGTGTGACAAGACCCGTTTCCAACGTCACCACCGGGTCCTGTTGCGTATCTGCCAAACCGTCGAACGTCGAAGTTATAGGCGGGGTCGGGAGCTGGTCTGCGGGCGCCTGTGCGATCTGGACAGGGCCGGACGGCACAAGCTCAGACATCAGCACAAAAGCTCCAAACCCGGCCGCGACGAGCGCAACTGCCGCAACCCCCGCCAAAAGCCGCCTGCGTCCAGACCGGGGCGTCACAGGCTCGGAGGTACCTTCGACCTGAACTTCTTCACCCGTATCGACAGCGTCCTCTACCGGCATGTCATCTTCCCGCTCCTGGCTTTCAGGGGGCGTCGGCGCGTCCGGGCTGGGATCTCTCCCCCATACGCGTGTGTCGGTGATCTCGGTCTGCGGAACATCGAGAACAGGAGGTCTCTCGTCGCTCAGTCTCCCAAGGCCTGAAACGGCCCCGGGACGAAGGAAGCCCGGAAGGGCGGAGGCGCCTTGGCCTTTGCTTTCCAAGCCTGGCGCGTCAGGAGTATCAGGGGCCTCTTCAGGAGCGACGGCGATGGTGGCGCCTTTGTTCAGATCGGCCATAAGGGCATCGAGGACGGAGCCGTCAGTCGCGGGTGGCGTCCGCTTGATGGGAGCGGGTATAGGGCCCCAATCCTCATCTGTCACGCGATCCTGACCTTTGTCGTCTTCCGCGTCATTTTCATCGAAATTACGCAAGAAAAGGTCATCTTCCGTATCGATATCGGAGGCTTCATCTGTCGCGACCACGCCCTGCACGGGATCATCATAAGCGAACAGTCCACCCATTCCCGTTGGATCTCCCATAGGGGAGGGTTCGGGCAGGGCGTAAGAAAATCCAGCCTCTGTGGAGTCGCTGGAGGCGTCCTCAGACGTGGCGTCCATCTCGCCGAAAATATCATCCTCCGGCGCGACCTTATCCAGATCCGGGTCGAGATCGAGGGTCTCGCTCTCCTGAACCTGGTCATCTTCGTGGTTGTCGAAGGCGTCGATATCCGAAAGGGGATCATAAGGCGCTGTGTCGGTATCACCTTCGACCTCGTTGATCTCCATGTCCTCGGAGGCAAGATCACGCACTTCGATCTCGTCACCATAAAGATCGGCCGGCACGCCGGGATCGTCATAGAAACCCTCGTCGAGGTCTGCCTCGATTTCGCCGGTTCGCGCCAGGATATCCGCGATTGGAGAGACAGGTGCGGCCGGAACCTCTTGGCCTTGATCGAGGCGACGTTCCAGGTCTGCCAGAGTGACAGGGGATGCGTGAGGCTCCAGATCATCTGTCACCTCTTCGGCTGCCAGCGTATCAAGGATCCGGTCAAGACCGTCCGCTGCGTCGACATCCTCCGGATCAGGCTCCACAGACCCAGGCTCCGGATCCCCGGTAGCCTCGACCCCTTGCGGGATCCTCACAGTCTCAGGGGCGTGAGGAGACGTCTCCTCAGGGGCCTCGATCCCGAACGGGAAAGGATCTTCATCCGAGCCCTCCGCAAAGGCGCCGCCCGCGAAGGCGTCAAGTTTTGCGATCGCCGTATCAAGGCCCGCCCCGGTAAACAGGTCGACCTTCCCGATCAGCTTCGGGTCATTCGGCGCACCGAGAAGGATCGGCTGGTCACCAGCATTCCCGCTCGTCTTTCTTTGGTCATTGCTCATGTTTCCCCCTGAAATATCAAGCAAATCTGATTATCGTGTCACAGGCTCTACAAACATCACCCCAAGCGGCCAGCCAGATCTGAGGATCACCTCAGGCCCTTTTGGCGCGTTGCGGATCAGATCTTGACCGATGGCGTCACTGGCAGCCGCGATCCCCGAATAGAGGTTCTGGCGCTCGCTCGAGGGCTCGGTCACAATGGAATTTTCATCTCCAAGACCGACCACCTGCTGGGTCGGCTGTGCGGCGGAAGCTGCATAGCCGGTGATGAAGGACGCAGCCAAGATGGGCGCGTAGCGGCTGATGTAGCGACGGTTTACGTCGCTCGCGATGGCCGTTTCCGCGCTCACTCCATCAACCGCGAAAGCGGCGACCGGAACGCTGGTCCCATCTGGAAGGGTCATCGCGCTGAACTCTACGACCATGCGGTCGACAGCCTCGGCGGTTGAGAAGCGGCCAACAAGCCGGCTGCCTTTGAATGGACCCGTCGTGATCTCGACAAGAACCGGTCCGGGAAGGTCAGAGCTGGAGCTGGTCAAAGTCTCGGCATAAAGGATCGTACCGGCCGCGATCACCTGCTCGGTGGCGGGCTCTGAAGGCGCTGTCCCGCCTGAACCGCCCAGACCCGTTGTCGGATCTTCGATCTTTGGCGGCGGCTGATCCTGGACCTCCATGAACCCGATCTCTGTCATACCGCGGGTGATGGCTCCCATCTGCTGGACCATCGCTTGCTGGTAGGGGTTCTGCTGGCTTTGAGCGGTGTTCGCATCCATCCGCGGGCGCGAAACTGTTTCGCCTGGAGCCGGGATCACACGTTGCTCGATCACCCGCGGTTCTACACGACGCGGGTCGGGGACCGCGATCGGAACTTGCGTGCTCTGGGTCGCTGCGGGACCCTCGGCCTGACCCGCGTCGGGCCGTGTAAACCGGTCAAGTGGGTCAAGCTGACCTTCAGGGACAGGGATAAACGTTGCGCCACTCTCAAGCGCCGCATCTGCACGCTGGTCGTTTGCCTGTTCGAGGATCTCGCGGAAACGCGGGTTATCCGCTTGCGTGCTCCCCCCTGGGGTCGCATTCAAGCTCGGAGCGCCGCGCATGGCTGACTCGGGGTCTGCCGTTGATCCTGACAGGAAAAAAGAAGCGCCCAGTATCGTGAAGACTCCGCCCACAAGAATGCCCAGCTTGAGAGCTGGCGACATTCCTTTTTTCGCACGCTGTTCCGCAAAATTCTGAGTTTCGCCCTCAGGGATGTCGATGTCATCCGGGATGTTGGTATCGCTCATCGGATCCCCCTCAAGGAAGTTTCAGTTCTGCGCGCACGATCCGACCTTCAACGCTGAAGAGGGCGACAGATGCGCTTTTGATCCGGTAAACCCGAACGCCGTCCGGACCGGACATCGACTCCGTCCAGGCCGGGGACAAGAGGGCATGACGCGAGCGGACATAGACCGTGTCCTGATGCAACCATGCGCGCGCATCCACCCCCTCGACCCGTACTGGCACTGCGGCCGGTGGGATATCCACCCCCGACAGGGTGGCCAAGAGCAAAGAATTACCGGCCTCCTCGACGGTCCGCGATGACGGGCTGACTGCGTTGTTCAACGCGGCATTGGGTCCAACTCGCATCACTTGAATGTCGTGACGATAGTTCACTTGGCTTTCGGAAACCCGGATTTGCAAAGTGACGGGTTTGTCTTCGCCCTGGAGCAGCGCCACGATATTTGTGTGCCCGATCCGCTTTGCCGGACTGATGGTGAGATTGTTGGAATTCTCCCCGAGACGGACTGTCCGGAAGCTCTGGCCGTCTCCGACAACGAACTGGTTGATGGGCCAGGCAGCGCCGGTTGCATCGTAAAAGCCGATGACGGAGGCGACAGATGGTGACACATAGATGACCGGAGAGGACTCTCCAGGCTCAAGCGAGACGAGACCTGTCGTGTTAAGAACTTCTGGTTCAGGCCGGTCAAGGATCGCGCGCTGCTGTTCATCGTAGATCTGGCGGTACCGCAGGATCATCTCAGGCGTCATCGGGAAAATCTGTTCAATCGAACTGTTGAAGCCCTCGATCCGCATCGGGTTCATGTCGCGGTTCGTTGAAAGCGGGTCCGACAGGGCCGGCGCTTCCGCGCCGGCCCCGGGACCCGACCCCGTGGCGGGGGGAGCGCCAGAGGGGGCCAGATTTCGCCCCGTCTGTCCCTCATAGCGGGATAAGATGTCCTGCTGGGCATGCAAAGGGATCGAGGTTGTGATGAGCATGAGGGCTGCGAGCCCCGATACGATGGTGGGTCTGGTGTGCATGTAGGGTCCCCTCCTTAGCGGCCGGTTCGCATGGTGATGCGTGTGATACCGATGGCGCTTGGGCTCTCCCAGGTCGGAACCCGGGAGACGACGACCTCGGCGAGCAGCTCTTGTGTGGTCTTGTCGCTTGCCGACTGGTAGGTCACCCGAAGCGGGATCTGAAGCGTCCAGCTGTAGCGGCCGCGCGCGTCTACACCGCGACCCGTGATAACCGCTCCGTTGGCGATGGCGCTCGAAACGAGGTTGCGCTCCTGGATGAAATCCAGAATTTTCGCATTCTCCAGCGCGAGCAGAAAGTTCTCGTATCCCTCAGGTCGCTGAAAGTAACGGCTCGCAGCGGCAAGATCTTGCCGCCAGTTGGCGAAATCCATCGTCATGGCTGTGGTCACGGCCTCAACGGCAAAGTTCGTCACCTGTCCATCCTGAAGGAAGGGTTGGTTGACAGCGATCAGCGGGATGATCCCTCCATCCTCGCGGGTTGCGAAATAACGCGGCTCAGGCTGGCTGGTAAAGGCCCAATAGGCCATCGAGACGGAGATCAAAGTGACAGTCCCCATCACGCCAAGCGCGACAGAGGCCAGATGAAACCCACGCTTGTAGGTCTCATACCTGTCAAGCCTGGCCTCACTCACCCCGAACCTGTTCGTTCCCGCCATCCGTCATTTCCTCGCCGAGCGAAACCATCTCAAGTGGCACCTCCAAGAACCGGCTGTTCCCGAAAATAAAATGGATTGATCCACCTTTTCGCACACCTTTGGCCTGCACCATAACATCAGCATAGTTTGTCGCGTAAGGTGTCTTCTCGAGAAACCTCTCGATGACCGACGACTTTTTGTGGATAAGCAGGCAGTCAGGAACGTCTGTGGGCTTTGCAATGCGTGCACAGATCTCCGATCGCTCTTTGGGCGTCATCGACGCGAGCTCTGCGGCCGGGATCTGTGCCATGACTTTGTCCATGGAGACCCCGAGCCGGATCCCGATCCGGCCGAGGCTGCGGGTCGCCTCTGCGGACGTGATCGAATCCTCATATCCGTAAGCACCGACCGCCATCTGGACGATCTCCGTCAGGCTGTAGGTGCGCAGTCCCAAGGACAGGCTCTCGACCCGGATATCCGTCGAAAACAGGATATGAAAGAGGCGGACATGATCCTTGTCTTCGCTGACCTCATTGGCCTGCGACACCAAGCCATCCAGCATATTGAACGTCTCGCGCGCCCAGGCCATCGCGGCAGCGCCCGATTCAGGAATGTCATCGCGCAACAGAACCCAGGCCCCGGCAAGATAGGTGCCGTAAACGTCGATCAGTCGGCGCTCGAGCCCGTAGCTGTCGAGGCCACTGAACATGAACGGGCAGACCTTCAAAATCCGCGCACCATGCATGATCATGCGCGCCATCATCCTGCTTGAAAACTCGGGGGTGAGGAGGCGGGCCGCCGGTTCCTCAAGTTTTTCGACGAAGTCGTAATGGTTGAGGCCACTCAAGAGATGTGCCCGACCAAAACGGGTCTGATCAGCTGCCGCGGAGAGCTGTGGGGTGATCGAGCACATCAGGAACGTGGAGGCGATCGCATATTGACGCTGACCTTTCCCTCCCGGGACGCCCTGAGCCACGACCGACTTGCCCGGGTCAGCGGAGTGACGTGCGAGCCGGATGATCTTCGACATCCGGTTGCGATCCTCGATGGTCTCGCCCTCGGCCTCATCAAAGATCAGCGGGAAGGCGTGCATGTTAAGTAGATTTCTCAGGCCGGACTCGGTGCTGTCGGCCTTCACATTGACCCCATATTCCCGAAATATCGGATTGATGATGTTGTTGATGATCCAGCTCTTGCCAACGCCACGTTCCCCGCTGAGCCACATATGTGGCCGCCAGGGCAGGATCCCGCACAGCGGTCCGATCGCGAGCCACCCGAACAAGTTCAGGATCGAGACGTTTCGCGTCTCTGGCGCCCAGTTCAGGCTCGAAATGATCTCGAACAATTCCAAGATCTCGGGTGCATTTTCGGGAAAGGGGTTATCGAAGTCGGGCATGCCGCAGAACCGCCCGGAGATGTAATTCTTCTCTCCGCGGAAGTCCTGGATCATCACCGGGCCTTTGTTCTCGACCCAGAGCCCGCGCCCGTTGTTGAAGACGACCCTGTCGAAGTCGAGCCATGCTCCTTGTCCCGCCTGATTTTCAGCCTTGTATTGACCCACCCTATAAGTCGCCTTCACAAGCGCATTGGCGACGGCATCCCAGTCAGTCCTGAAATTGCCGTTCCGGTCCGGTGCTGTCTGGAAGTGACGGACCCACCACTCTCCGGGGGCAAGATGGATGAAATAGGCGCTTCGCATGGTGGCTGGGTTCAGCTCGAACACCTGGCCCGACAGCATTGACATGAAATAGCTGCATCCGCCCTCATAGCCCAGGCAGCGGAAATAGCGGTTATCCATGATAAGCTGCACCTGGGCGTCCCGGATGAGGTCGATATTCCCTCCCTCGTCAGGTGCAACGACCTCCTCTTCGGTGAGCTCCGTGACCTGCCGTACATCGGAGCGTGCGGGTGTCTCCTGAGCCGCGGCGCGCAGGGCGCTCTCGTCAATCACGGGTAGCGTGGAGATCGGGTCGAGGTCTGTATGTTCCAAAGTGGTGGTGGTCTGGCTCATCGTTTCGGCTTCCTTGTCATCCGCCTCCCGCATCAGGTCATCCCAGATACGAATACCAATTGCCGTCTCGTCATGGTCAAAAGGGACAGGGTCGTCCGCCTCCTCACGGACCGGCCGGTTGGCCTCGAGATACTGGGCTTCAGGCTCCAGGCGAATGCCTTCTTCAGAGATTTTCGCAAATACGCGATCTGCCGTCCATCCCTCGGTTTCAGCATCCGCGAGGTCCCACCCGTGCGTTAACCCCGCGATCGGGCTGATCCGGGTGAAACTGGCCCGGTCGTGAGCCAAGCCATCGCGCGCAAGCGCAAAGGCTAGTCCATTCACGATCTCCTTGCCATATTTGGCTTGGCGGTCGATGACCTCTCCGTCCGGTCGGGTGATAGGGGTGTCGGCATCGGGCCAGACGAGCACGCGGACCGGATCTGGCGCGGCGTCGCTGATGGCGCCGGCCAAATCAGACCAGTCCGCATGTAGGGCGCTGCTGCTGCCGCCGAGCGGGGACAACACAAGCCAACCCTCTCCTCCCGCAGTACCGCGCAGCAGTCTTCGGGCCGCATCGGCTGTCTTCTCCCCTTCGACGATCAGAACATTCCGCCCGCCCGATGCTGACCATTCAGGTATCCCTTCCATCCCGTAAACCGGGCGGCGGGAGCCAGGCATGACACTCCGAACGAGCCATCCCAGTCTACGCTCTCTGTCGACCAGAAGTTCGGACGGGGCCCCGTCGGGAAGTTCTGCAAGCCGGAACGGCATGAATATCTTGATGCGCTTTTCGACGCCGTCTTCTTTCTTCATGAATTCAAGGCGCAGGATCGACAAAAGCAGCTGGCCCGCCGCGTTGCGGTACTCATGGACCATCTTTGGCCGATAAAACCTTGTCCCCGCCGGCGTCTCGGAATTGCCCTCATGCCACCCTTTCGCGACAAGGTTCGCCCGCGGGCGTCTGGCCTTCTCGGGGACCGGGATCAGTGCGTGATCCTTCAGGTCGGAAGGATGCGCCCCCCGCTCGTTGATCCGTGGCCGCGACCTGTCCATCGCGACAGGCTTGGCTCCCTTGCGGGCTGGCTTCCCGTCAGGCTCCGGCATTTCCATTCCCACCTGACGACCCGCCATCGCCAAAGCCTCCATGAACGGGACGTTGTAGAAGTCCATGATGAAGGTAAAAACGTCGCCATGCGCCCCACAGCCACTGCCGAAGCAGCGGTAATACCCTGCTTGCGGGTTCACGCTGAAGGAGGGGGATCGCTCATTGTGAAAGGGGCAGCAGGCTGTCTTGGAGGTAGAACCAGACCGTTTGGAGAAGGCCACGCCGGCCATGCTCTCGATGGCCTGATCGATAGGAAGTGCGTCGCGGACGAGATCCTTGAAAGCTTTGATCTGGTCACGATAGCTGATGACCTGACCTATTGATTTTTTCGCAATACTTGCCATGACTTACCTCCCCGACAGGACATGGTAGTAATCGGATCCGCCTGACCGCCACTCATGGGAGCATTTGCACGTTTCGCAGACCCGGTTTCCGGCTCCTGAGGAATGGAAACTGGTGCAACACCGCAAACACTTCCGGATTTTCGCATCCTTCGCTTGCTCGAGTTCGCGCCGGGGTGGGAGCGAGAGCCGCGAGGCCTTGATGGCGACGGCATTTTCAGCCCTATCGAGGACATCGGCAATATCGGCGTTTGAATACCGCATGTGCCACATTTCGATCAAGGTCTCGATGTCCCCATCAGACCAGGGACCCGTTCTGATTCGCAGCAGATCATCATCCGGAGGTGAGCTGGTTTCCCTTTCCGTACCAGAGACGTGTGGGTTTGCGGTCAGAGTCATGCGGGCCTCCAGAACATCAACATGCGAGAATCCTTATGACAGAGAAGTGAGGGTGTTTGCAAGCCTTGCCGTAGGCCTGGTGAGACAAGATGCGAAAAAAATTAACTCAAAGAGGACAACCCAAACCCATCCATCTCGTGATGGTTTGGTATTTTGTCGGCAAAAGCCTCTGCTCCGAACGAAAAATCGCAGAAAACAACCTTCTTTGGCACCTCACGGCATCACAGATAGAAATGTCTCTGTGATGTTTGCGTGTGACTCACTTAAACCATTGAAGATAAGTATAAATATGTATGTATCAGGAGAATCTCACATAAAAAGATATATATGTTCTCACGCACACGCACTCATACGCGCGCCTCATACACGCATGTACACGCACGCACATACGCACGCGCTCCTAACTCACATATTCCCGTATTTTCGTGTGATATCGTTACACAATTGAAACTATTAGCTAATTTTATCACGGAAAGCCCGTCACGCTCTGGATGTGTGACGAAATTCGCCCTCTTTCTGGCCGTTTCGGGTCCCGGACCGGCCTCGCCTCTGGCGCCAGACAGGATGTCCCTCTGCATGGTCTCGCGGTCCGGACCCCGAAGTTGAGGGCTTGTTGTACGAAGATGGGCGTTACGATCCACCACTGGAACCGGGCGAGCACCTCAGTCATCCACAATTTTGACGTTGTCGATCATCTCCCGCGCCTTGCGAAAAACAGACAAGTGATGTATTTTGGGTCATGAAGGCGGGTTTCTGTGCCTTTGTCATCCAGGCGCCGCCCCGCTGTGGGCCTCCTGAAACAGGAAGTGGGAACGGGAAATCCTCATGAAAAAAACTCTTTTGACCACGATGTCCGGCCGGTTAGCCCGTCTCGGACTTTTGGCGACCGCACTGATGTGCTCCGCCTCGATGGCGATGGCCCAAAACAGCATGGGCGATATCGCGACCCGCCTGAAAACCCAGACCGGCCTGCTGACCGACTTTGTGTCCGTGGTCGCGTTCATCCTCGGTATTGGTATGGCGATCGCCGGGTTCCTGAAGTTCAAGCAGAACGCCCAGAACCCGAATGATCCGTCGGCGAAGGTGTCGACCGCTTTCATCCTGATCTTCGTAGGGGCTGGCCTCGTGGCCATCCCTGCTGCTCTTGGCACCGGTATCGCCACTATCTGGCAGGGCGCCCAGCAGACCGATGCTAACACCGGCTTCCGCGCCGTTGGGAACTGACCGGAAGGGGGCGGCCAGATCTCGCCCCCTTTCGTCGGACCTGGCATCAAGATGAGGCGATCATGTTCACAGACGTCCTGAGCGGTCATCCGCGACTGCTCAACCTGGGCGCACGCGACCACGCCTTGATCAACGCCACGATGGTCCCTGAGATCGCGCAAATCCTGAAGGATCGTAACTGGTCCTGTCATGTTTGCGGTGTTCACCTCGAAGGCTTGATGGAGATCGACCACCTCAAGGGCCACAAGAAGTCTGTCGTGGCTGATATCGCGCCGATCTGCCAGTTCTGTCACGACCTGCGTCACCCCATGTGGGCGATGGCACGTAAACGCGCTTTCCCGATCTTTGCTCCAGATATCTCGCAGATCGAACTCACCCTTTTTGCCTGGACCCTTTTGAGTGAAATGACCCGAGACGATGCTTCGGTGTCCTTCGACGCCCTTCTCGGTGCCATCGGAGAACGGGAATCCTCTGCCTTTGACCTTCTCCACGGTGAAAATATGGAATCCGCCCTTGAGGCGATTCTGGTCATTCGGGACCGGGAGGGGACCAAGAAGGCAGGTGACGTGGCGAACATGCTCGATACTCACCTTCGCTACCTGCCCAGTTGTACGCGGGATGGGGAACCGCTGTCCAGATGGACGCCGGAAGGGTTTCGCGAGGTGCCCCTCGCTCTCCTTCATTCCGCAATGGGACCAAAGCCCGACTTCGACCGGCTGTCTCAAGCCGCATCCGAGCTTTTGGCCGCCTGATCCGAGCCCGTCTACTCGCCTTTTTCACAGGCGCCCGAACGGGACTGTGGAGAACCATCTTTTTCGGGTTGGTCACGACACACGCTCACGCTAGTGTTGATTGATAATTACTTTTTCGCAAGAGCGGGCCGAATGACCCTGAGACTGACCGACCTTGATCAGGATGATCTGACCCCGATCGAGACGATGCGGGATCCCATTGGTGTGCTGCTGATCGACGAAAAGGGGTGGTCGGCTGTTTCGGCCAAGGCAAGGATCTCCGAGTCGGGAAGTGGGACGCCCGCTGATCTGGCCGGCGGGATGAATTGGGTCACCAACTGCGCCTATGACACCATGAAAGGCGTCAATATGGCGATCGGCCGGTCTGACGTGCGGCTCAAGACCTCGGACTGGTTCAAGCCAGACTTGAGCGAGATGCTCGAGGACTGGGGGGCGGACCGATACTCCAGACAGCAAAGAGCAGAGCTGCTCGCCAGGCTCACCGACTGGATCATGCGGCTCAGCTTTGAAACAATCCGCGCGCATGGGGGGGCAAGTGCAGCTCGCGAACAGATGGTTCTCAACCAGATCGAACGTTCGGCGAGCCTTGCGACAGGTTTTCGTATCTCCATGGGCACCCAGATGGATAAAGGGGCATCGACGGATCGCAAGGTCGTCGCTGCGACTGTTGGCGCGATGAAGTTCGGCGCCTTCGTTCCCGAGGAAGCCGCCCTTTCAGATGGCGAGCTTATGCTGCGTCTACGTCCGCCCCGCCTCCCTTATGCGGAGATGATCCTTTCGCGACCCGTGCCCGCCCCCGGAAAGTGGCAGCAGGCGCATCTCGAAAACAAGGACATGATCACCGATCAGATGCTGGTGGCACTCAAGGGGCTTCAGCGGCCTGTCCTTATTTCAGCGAGGATCGTTCCTGTCCGGGGCGCCGAGGATTCCCTCCTTGCGACTTGGACCACACCGAGTGGGCCCGGCTATGTCAGGAAGGCATTTCCTCTCGAAGAGGTGGAGACCCTGTTCAAGGCTTACCGTTTTTATGATCCGCTTGTGATGGTCGGACCCGGCTGGAAGGAGCCCGCAGGAAAAGAACTGATCGATGCACTCAAGGAGGTCTGCGGAGAGGTGGATCTCGCCTATGCGAGCTGGTCTGCCGGTGTCGTTGCGGAAAACATCCTGTGTGGGATGATGCGGATTGGACGCGCACCAAAGGGCGGCGGCGAGGGCGTCACCGTCCCTGAAAGCGTCTGGATTGGAGCCTATGACCGTATTGCCATGCTCCCGATGATCCGAGCCCTGCAAGGCTTCGGCCTCACCCTCGTGGGCGGCTACGCGGGCGGTATTCGCTTCAAATCCCCTGAAGACCCGGAAATGATCTCTCACGTCGTGAACGCGGCTTGGGAGATCGGAATGCACACCCAGATGAGTCTGGTCCGCCGGGTACGGGAGTTGGGATCGAGCCTCAACTCTGATCGGTCCCTGTTTGGGGGCGCCGCGGATCAGATCCTTCTTGCTTTCCTGATGCAGACCGGAAGAACTGGTCAGCTTTGGAAGATCGAAAATATCATTGATGCGAAACCGGAAGACCGCGCCGCCGCCTTCCGAAGCCTTGTGACTTGAGGGAAAAATGAGCATTACAGACAGTTTCGCCCGAATTATCAGCATGTTCATGAACGAGAGCCTCGCCGACATGATCCGCGTGGAGAGCATGGAGGATGACCGAACCCTTGTGTTCAAGGATGGGACCCTGATGTCCATGATCCTTCTTGAGGGGGCTCTGCGGACCCCGGGCCAGGATGAAGTGGCGGATATGGTGGAGCGGCTTCGCATCGCGCTCTCTCCCTACTTGTCCAGCCCTGGTCATGTGATCAGTCTCACGTTCATCCGGGACCCTAACGCGGCAAAACGCGAGATTTCCAGCCTTGTGGATCGGACAGGACGGGCTGCGCGCAGTCTGGGCCTGGACATCGAGGATGTCCTGGCCGAGCGTGAACGCGTCCTGTCAAAGCGCATGGTCTCGGAAACCTGTCTTGTCTCGATCTTCACCCGTCCGGATGTGATGAGTGGCGAAGAGGCCGATGACGCCCGCAAGAAGATGAAAGAGCTGGCAACGAAGTCCCCTGTCATGTCGCAGGCGCATAGTTTCACAAAGGTGATGGATGCGGTGTTCACGCGGCATCAGGCTCTGGCTGAAGCCTTGAACCGCTCTTTCCGGATCGTGGGACAACTCTCGCGCATCCTCAGCGTCACAGAGGCCCTCCAGGAGATGCGCGCGTCCCTTTACCCATCAACCTCCCCGCAGAAGTCTGAGTGGCATCCGCGCTTGCCGCGATGGGCCACTGAGGACAATGCAGCGGTGCCGGCCGTGATGATGCCGGAGCTTGAGACACAAATGCGATCGCGCGACTTCTCGCATCTCTTTACGCCCTCTTTCGACCTTCAGCTCGCGACCGAGGACTGCTTTGTCGAGAATTCGCGGACGGTGCGAATCGGAGACAGGATATTCTCATCATTTGACATGACGCTCGCGCCGGAGACCCTTCCGGACTTCGACGAGCTTGTCTTGGATGTGACCTCAAAATCCAATGAGATCCCATGGCGCTGCACGCTTCAGATCGAGTCCGGAGGGATGCACAGCCAAGCCCTGAAAGCCACGTTTCTGTCGATCTTCACCTTCGCCAACCCGATCCACAATCGCAGGATCCGGGACGCTATCCTGGCTCTGCGCGAGATCGACGGTCAGATCGACACCGTCGTGAAGTTCCGCATGAGCTTTGCCACTTGGAGCGAAATATCAAAAGGGGATGTGTTGCGGCGCAACGCCCAGATCTTGAACGGGGCTGTGCAGCGTTGGGGAAACAGTCGGGCGGACGGGGTGTCTGGCGACCAGCTTGCGACGACACTTGCCACCGTTCCTGGCATTTCGATGGCCTCGACCGCTCCCGTGGCCGCTGCGCCTTTGTCAAACGCACTCGCGATGGGCCCGATAGCGCGCCAGGCCAGCCCCTGGAAACATGGCTCTGTGCTGTTTCGGACAGGGGACGGCAAGACATGGCCCTACCAGCCGGGAAGCTCAAAGCAGGCCAGCTGGGTCACACTTCTGGTCGGAACGCCCGGCTCGGGTAAGTCTGTCATGATGAACGCGATTAACTTCGCCTCTGCGATCTCCCCGTCGACTGTCGGCGGTAAGGATCCTGTCCTTCCCAGGATCGCCATCATCGACATCGGTCCCTCCTCCTCCGGCATGATCTCTCTCATCAAGGAGGCTTTGCCTGCGAACCGACGTCACGAGGTCCTGTTCCGCAAACTCCGGATGAGCCGAGAGGACGCAGTGAACGTGTTCGACACGCAGCTCGGAATGCGCGAACCCACGGCCAATGAGCGGACCTTCCTGATCAACTTCCTGACTCTGATCTGCGGAGATGGGACGAGGCCGCCTTCCATTGCGATGCGCGGTCTTATCACGGCCTGTATCGACCGAGTCTACCAAGATCTTAAAGACGACAAATCCCCGCGCCGGTATCTGCGCGAGGATGAGCGGGAGGTTGATCGAGCCCTCGACGAAATCGGCCTCGAAGCCCATTCGGAAACGGTCTGGTGGGAGGTTGTTGACACATTGATGGAGCACGGCCGTCTTTATGAGGCGTCCATCGCCCAGCGTCATGCGGTGCCGACAATCGCGGACCTTGTGACTGCGTCGCAGACAGACCAGGTCTCCTCCCTCTATGCCAATGCGCGCGATTCTGAGACCGACCAGCCTATCATGAACGCTTTTCAACGGATGATCTCGGAGGTGGTGCGCGACTTCCCGATCTTGTCCACTTATACCAGATTCTCGATCGGCTCTTCCAGGATTGTATCGCTTGACCTGATGGACGTGACGGCCTCAGGAGCCGGCCCGACGGCGCGGCGCCAAACTGCGATCATGTATATGCTGGCGCGTCAGATTTTGACCCGGGACTTCTTTCTCGACGAGGCGGAGTTCCGTTCCAAGGTCAATAACGCGATACTCCCGGCGATCTATCTTGACCATCATGTCGAACGCGCTCGACAAAACCTTCAGCTTCCAAAGATCCTCTGCATGGATGAATTCCACCGGACCGGAAAGATCGAAATGATCTGTGACCAGATCCTTCAGGACGCGAGAGAGGGACGGAAATTCAACGTCGACATAAAGATTGCCTCGCAACTTATCGAGGACTTTCCCCAATCCATCGTCGAGATCGTCTCATCCCTCATCGTGTGTAATGCCGGGTCTGAGAACTCGATCAACTACTTCGACAAGATGTACGGGCTTTCGGATTCCGAGCGCTACTCGATCCGTAACCATCTGACCGGGCCGAGCGCGCGGGGTGCCCCGGTCTGGGCCATGTTCCGCCTCAAGGATGAGGGGACAGTACGCCAGCGGCTGATCCTGACCCTCGGTCCGGCGGAAATATGGGCCTTCTCGACCACAGCCGAGGACGTCGTTCTTCGAACCCGCCTCTATGAGGAGATCGGTCCGCGCATGACCCGCCAGGTCCTAGCGCGCAGGTTTCCTGGAGGCTCCGCAAAGGCCGATATCGAGGCCAGGATCGCCCAAATGGAGGAACAAGGCCAACGTATCGGCGAGAATGAGCGAGGGGATGTGCTGGGCTCCCTCGTGGAAGATCTGAAACGACAGGCGTTCCTGATCCAGGACGCGTGATCCCGAGCACGGGAAAAGGGGGAACAATGAAGAAGATCATCCGCGCGGCGGCTTTACTGCCGCTCCTCGCGTTCCAATCTCCGGCCCAGACGGCGGCACAAGCCCTGTCAGAAAGCGGCCAGGAGACGCAGCATAAATCCGGTGTCGAGCTTATGATCACGGGGCAGGGTGGGTCCGTCCATGCCGCGGGGTTCCGGATAGAGGCAGATCAGGTCCGTCATCCGGAAGTTGGCGGGGTCATCCTTTCAGGGGTTACCTTGACCCGGCCCGGTCGCGACGGGCTGGTTCTTATCCGTCAGGTTGAAGTCTCCAATCTTGCGCTGCTTGCGCGGATTCTCGATCCGACAGGGCCCTGCACCCCGACAGATGCGATGTCTGGTACGCTGGAGGCGCAGGATGTGCGGTTCCGTCCGGATTCCGACCTCGGAGTCCCGGAGGGACGCGAAGAGATTCGGCTGCCACTCCTTCGTGTGGACGCGACCCAGATCGGCTGCTCACTTCAAGTGAAATCCGAAGCGGACGGGGTGACCATTTCCGGGATTGATGGATCTCGTATCGACATCTCCACCATAGAGACACGGGTGCGACTGTCTGGCCTGGAGATGCGCAATGTTGATTTCAGGGTGGACCTGTTCGGCTTGATATTAAACACCGTTTCCGGACCAGGCGGGTTGCAGGCGCAGGAGGCCGGGTTCAGCATGGTCGCAGATATGTCCGCGGGCGGTCTTCCTGACTTGATCCGATCAGGCATGCCCCTGTCGGATCTGATATCGGCAGCCGATGGGGCGGTCATGCGTGGCGGCGTCTATCTGCGCGGCCTCGAGTTGGTGCCCGACATCTTTTTACCGGCCCGAGACCTGCGTCGCATCAGCCTCCAGGGATCCGATCCTATCCGGGGTAATCTTGAGATGACAGGATCAGTCGAGCGGGGGGAGGTTCGGGTTCGTGTGGCCTCCGATCTCTCGGGGATCGCAGCAGGTGAGGTCTCTTTCACCGGCGGCCTCCCAGGTCCGGACGCTCCACTGATCCCGGAAGCGATCAGCGGCTCCCTCCCGATCCCGCCCGAATTGATCGGGTCCACCCTGTCACGGATCTCCTTCACATGGCGCGATGACGGGGTGTCAGACCTGATGCGCGTCGCTTTCGGCAGGGGTCCGGAAGAGATCGCACAGGCTGTCATCGGTGAGAGGGTTGAGCGGATCGCGGCACGCTTGCCCGGAGGTCTTTCCGCGACAGCCATGGACACCTGGGCAGAACTGCGCCGCATCCTTCAGGTCGGCTCAGGTTCTGCCGGTTTGCGCCCCGAACAACCTGTCAGCCTTCTTGAGCTCGGCGTGGCAGGCCTCATGGGCCCCAGTTTTGCCGCGAGCCGCGCCGGCGCCTACAGCGGGGAGTAGACGGCGCGAAAACCATACATCCTTCCCTTGTCAGATGATCAGAAAATGTATATCTGTTCACTACATATAGTGGTCTGACACAGGGAGGACCCCATGAGAAATCAAGTCTTCGCGCTTCTTCCAGAGGTCCGCTCCTGGTCATGCTGCTTTCAGGTCGAGACCCACAGTCCCGCACCTGGTCTTGACCCCATTTCGAGCTTCGAGGTCGATTTCAGCGATCTGCTTTGGTGGCGTCTTCCTGTCTCGACCCGGATCAGCCGCGGAGTGCGGTCTGAAAATGTGCGCCAAATCACCCCGTCGTCTCTTTCAGACCCGATCGCGCTGTTTCTTCTGATCGCCTCGCACGCAATGACGGCGCGCGCGCTTCTTTATCCTATGCGTGAGCCTGCGTTTTGGGTGCGCCGCATGGATAAGGAGGACTGGGCCCCACGTCACCGTCCTGCGCTTCCCGAGACACAGATATCAGAGCTTCTCGAGGTCCCGACCCGTCAGATCAGTCCAGCACTGACCCCTCTTCTCGAAGACGGGGCTTTGGAGCTGGTCCGCTCCCCGAGCGGTGTCCGCGCCATCTTGATGCGGGATGACTTCATTGATGAAGCCCGCTTCCGCGCCCGGCTGAGAGCCTGATCCGAAATCGCGGCAAATCCCGTACTTCAGCCGTGGGCGGGGGCAACGCCCCCGTCTGCGGCAGGATAGCCCCTGGGCTCCCCCCCCCTGGGGAGGTTCATCAATAGGTCGCGAACAGGTTGCGCCCGCTCCAATCTGGCTCAGTCTCCGAGGAGAAGGGATCCGGATTTGGTGCCGTTTCTTTGACACCCGTACCCCAGGTCTCTGTTGACCGTTGCGTTTCTGGGCTTTGCGTGTCTGGCATTGATCGGATCTGATCTATCAGGTTTTGCGGATTCTTGAACGGGTCACCTCCGGCCTCTATTGCCCTGCGGCGCGCCTCTGGATCGGGCTCAAAGACAAGCGCTCCATCATCTTGCGCCAGCGGAATACGGTATCCGGCTCCAGCTTCGAGCAATGCGGGTGGCCAGACGGCATCAAGAGACGTACGGCCCGGCATAATCGTGAGCCCGTCCCTTTGCGCCGCATCCAGGATGCGTGCAACGATCGGGGCCGCTGCTGACGCGCCGGTCGTGCGCTGCGGAAGGGGGGTGTTGTCATCCCGTCCGACCCAGACGCCGATGACCAGGTCCGGGTTATAGCCAATAAACCAGGCGTCCCTATGCGAGGAGGTCGTCCCGGTCTTTCCAGCCATCGGGGGGGAGCTTCCAAAGGCGCGCGCGGCGGTGCCGCGCACCGTGACCCCGTAGAGCATGGAAGATATCAGGCCTGCGGTCCGCTCTGTCATCACTGGGATTTCGGAGGGCCGTTCGGGCACCAGGAGCGCGCCCCGCGCCTCGATCATATCATGTGCGTGCGGCGTTACGCGCAGCCCACCGTTTGCGAGCGCAGCAAACCCCGCCGTGATCTCGAGCAACGAGGTCTCGGATGCACCGAGCGCGGAGCTGGGGTGCAGGCGCATTCCGCCAGGAGGGTAGACGCCGGCCGCTTCGGTGATCTCTGCGAGTGCCATTGGCCCAAGCTGGTCGATCAGGCGGGCTGCCACGTTATTCGAACTCTCTTCGAGGGCCACGAATAGAGGAATCCAGCCGGTCTCCGTGCGATCATAGTTCTGCGGCGACCATATCTCTCCAGTCACCGTCATATAAGTTCCGCGGGTATCAGACACCATGTCGTCCGGCCCGTATCCCGCCTCCAGGGCACGCGCCCAAAGGAACGGTTTGAGCGCGGATCCGACCTGGCGGCGGGAGGCTGTCCGGTCAAATCGGGACGTTTCCGGGTTCGCCCCGCCAATGACAGCGAGGATCGCACCCGTACGTGCATCCATGACGACAGCCGCCGCGTTTACGCGCGGTGCGGAGAGGAGGGTAATCCCGTCCGGGGTTCTCTGATAGGCGAACACGTCCCCGACCCGCGCTTTGTGCTGGGACGTCACCCGGCTTTCGGTCTCGAGGGGTCCAAATCCCCGATCGACGAGGACCTGAAGCGGTTCCGTCCCTGTGACAAGGGCGCGCCCTGTCTGCTGTGTAGCGTCCACAAAGCGCGCCATCTCGCGCCGGATCTGATCATGGTCTGCCGAACGGATCACGTCCTGTGAAATCATGCCTGCCGGACCGACCCCGTCGATCCTGTCTGCCCCCCAACTCACGGCTTCCTGCGCGATGCGCTGCCAGGCAGGCGATATTGTGAGCGACGCGCGCGCCTTGTCAGAGGGAGGAAGCAATCCGGTCTTGATCTCGCGAAGGACGACCGATTCCACCCAAGGGTCAGTTTCAGCGGATGTGCCGTCTTCCAGGATGATCGGCGCGGCGCGCGCTGTTTCGGCCTGCTGATCGGAGATAACCCCCTCAGCCTGCATGCGTCCGATCACGGCATTGCGTCTTGCGGTCGCCCTCTCAAGATTCCTCGAGGGGTCATAGAGGCCCGGACCCTTCAAAAGGCCGATCAGCATGGCTGTCTCGGCGACACCGATCTCATCCCATGTCCGGTTGAACCAGGCCCGTGAGGCCCCGACCGTACCGAACGCTCCGCGGCCGAACCAGGATCTGGCGAGATAGCCATCCAGGATCCGCTGCCGGCCGATGCCATGCACGGCCCGCACTGAAACGATCGCCTCAAGAAGTTTGCGTTCGACGGTCCGGCTGTTGCCGATCAGTTCGTTTTTTACTGCCTGCTGTGTCAGTGTCGATCCGCCTCTGACCCGACCCTCACTAAAGTCCAGCAAGGCCGCCGTTATGGCGAATGGGTCCACACCGGGATGCTCGTAAAATCGGGCATCCTCTGTTGCGATAAGCCCAGGGACAAAGGTCGGGTGCAAAAGGTCTGACCCTGGCGATCCCCCTCGGGAGGTATCGATACGGCCCAGAGCTTCGCCTCCGGAGGCTACAAGTTCGATAACCATCCCAGACCCCTGTGCAGTCAGGGACTGCTCGACCGAACCGGGTGGGAGATCAAGGGTCCCGAACGGACCGGTCATAAGGGCTGATATCCCTCCAAGGATAGCCTTGGTGAGGGCGTAGACGCCGGCCTCAGACATGATGTCCAGAACCTCTCAAGGAAACGGGATAAACTCGCGGAGCTCTTCCGGCTTCACCCCCATGATCACGGCGGCGCGCAAAAATTCGCTCGGGGTGATCTCGTCTGAACCAAAAATCCGCTCGATACTCAAAACCATTTCACGCGGCAGCCAGACAATCGCCTTTACCCAGTCTACGGTGTTCGCATTGCGAATGTTGCGCCGCTGCCGGGGTCCGCTCAAATCCACCACTCGCTTCACTTCAGGTACAATTTTCGCATTTCCATTGTCATGAGCGGCGATCAGAATGCAGGCGAAACGGCGGACCGCCTGACTGCGGTTCTCCGAAGGAATGCTGTCCAGTGCACCTCGAGACGCTGAGGTCATGAAAATGTTGACGGACTTCATGGCGAGTCCATCCTGAACGCCCTTTGATCTTTTGATTTTTCGCATCCCTGAGCTCCTGGTGTCAGCGCATGACGGCGCGTACCGGCGAACCGGTACGCGTCACCCTCAGATTTTAAGGCCGGATGATGGTTTGAAAGACAGGGCGCGCTTTTCGGCGACAGCGATACTCTCGCCGGTGGCCGGATTGCGGCCAGTGCGTGCTGGTCGTACCTTCACCTTGAAGGTTCCGAACCCTGCGATCGAAAGTCCGCCGTCATCAGCACTCCCCCGGACGATCTCGGCGAGGATGTGGTCCAGGACCTCTCCCGCTTTGATCTTCGTCATTGCGTGCGTCTCGGCAATGCTCGACACAAGTTCTGTCTTCTTCATCGTAAAGTCCCTCTTCAGCTTCGGGCGACTGCCCTTGTCGCAAAACAATATGTCATCAATAGCCGCATTCTTTCAGATTGTCTCTCTCTGGATTTTGGATAAGCAGCGCATTTTTGTGGATAACCGGTCGAGATTCAGGGGCTGGACCACATCGAGTCGGAGAGAGGAACAAGACTCTGTGTATGAATTTTCGCAAGAGACGGTTATCTCTGGTCACGTGAACCGTTTACGGGAAGAGCCAGAATGGATGTCAGAACCTTTGTCAGCTCCCTGTCGGAGGAGCAGCAGGCGGCGGCGCTGCACACGCGCAGCCCCGTCATGACCCTCGCTGGTGCCGGGTCAGGCAAGACCCGCATGCTGGTGGGTCGGCTCTTGCATCTGATCGGGCCTGAGGCAGACGGCGGGCTCGGTGCGGACCCGTCTTCGGTGATGATGGTCACCTTCACCAACAAGGCAGCACGGGAGATGCGTGAGCGCGTCCTCCCTGTTCTGGAAGATCTCCAGGAGCGTGAGCCCAACCGACGCATAGGAGAACCCTGGATCGGCACGTTCCACGGGCTTTCGCTCCGGATATTGCGCGTCGAAGCCTCTCGCGCTGGCCTCGGCCCGAATTTCTCGATCTTTGACGATGCGGACGCCCTCAGCCTGCTCAACGATGTGACTGAGGAAATGGGGATCGACCAGTTTGACGCCGACAAGTTTTTCCGGGATCTCGAGACGGCGAAAGCGCGCGTCCTTTCGCCTGAATTCCTGATGAACGGACGTTCGATGATGGAGGCTGGTGGGCCCACAGCGGAGCGGTGGCGTTCTGTCTTGTCACATTTTCGGTCGGAGAGGTTCATAGAAGTCTATGGCCGGTACCAAAATGCGCTCGGCGAGCAGAACGCGGTTGATTTTTCGGACTTGCTGAATCGAACGACAAAGCTCTTTCGGGATGTTCCCGAGGTGCGCGACAGCTGGCAATCGACCTTTCGACACTTCATGGTCGACGAGGTCCAGGACATCAACAGGGCGCAGGTCGCCTGGCTGATGGAATTGACCGGTGGCGGGGAAATGACCCAGGTCGAGGATCTGTCGCGCGGCCATGATAATGCCGAGGCCGGCGACGGGATGCACGAGATCAACACCTATCGGCTCCGGCGTTTCCCGAAGCCGACGATTGCCTTTGTGGGTGATGACGATCAGAGCATTTATGGGTTTCGCGGTTCCGAAGTGGCTGTCATGCATGGTTTGCGGGACAGGTTTCAGGACCTTGATCTGCGATTCATGGGAACCTCCTATCGCTGTCAGCCAATGATCCTCGAGGCGGCCAACGCGCTCGTCCGGCAGAATTCGGACCGGTTCGGGAAGGACTTGACGCCACATGGGCGCGCCGAACGCTTTGGAAAGGTGAGATTCAGAAAAGCCGCAGACCCCGCGGCCGAGATACAGCTGCTTGCCCGCGAGGCGCAGGCCTTTATCCGCGACGGCGGAGAACCGAGCGAGTTTGCGATCCTGATACGCACCCGCGATATCGCAAAACAGGTGGCCAAGGAGCTCCGGTCGCGTGGCCTCCCGGTGGTTGAAGGAAAATCCTCCGACATCCGCAAGACGATGGAAGTGAAGGACGCGATGTCATTCGTGACGGCCCTCGTCAACACGGATGCCGAGGTTCCCGTCCGGCGTATCATCAACAAGCCTTCCCGTGGTCTTGGCCCGACATCGCTGCGCAAGGTGAGCGTAAACGCCCGTTTGAAGAATGTGACCTTCCTTCAAGAGCTTCGCTCGATCATGATGGGTCGCGTTGACGTGCCTGAAGGGGGGGAGCCGTATCCGACCCGTTTTACCAGGGACGTCCGGGACTTCGGTCTGGTTCTCGACAAGGCGCGGACAGAGGCGTCTCGCGCCACGAATGCAGGCGAGGGGATCATTGCGTCGCTGCGGGCGACTGGCTACCTTCCAGACCTGTATCGCAGCGCATTGAAATCGGCAGGTCTGACCAAATACGAGGCAGACACTGAAGCCCTGGAGCCCCGCGCCTTCCTGTCATGGATCATCGCAAGAGAATCTGACGAAAAGGATCGCGATTCCGCCCAGCTCAAGCTGGGGGCATTATCAGGGGAGGACCTCGCGGACCGGGCCGGTCAACTGTCGGAAGTCGCGCGCAGGATCGGCAACATCGCCCTGCTCGTTTCCGAGGCGGCCGAGTTCCAGACCCTTGAGGCCTTTGCACAGGAGAGCGTTCTCGAGATGAACCAGGCGCAGGCTGCGGCAGGGATTCAGGTGATGACGATCCATGGATCAAAGGGGCTCGAATTTGATCATGTGCGGCTTCCGTTCTGGATCGAGGGTGTCATGCCGCATGGACGGGCGGTCCAGGAGGGCGGGGACGCTGTCGAAGAGGAACGTCGCCTGGCCTATGTCGCGGTGACGAGGGCCCGAAAGACTGTTGGTGTCTCCGCGCCGATCTCGGTGCGCGGCTGCGGGTTCATCCGGCAGTCCGGCGCAGATCAGTCCCGGTTCGTGGACGAACTGGCTGGCAATAAGTCGGTGCATTTCCTGCGCAAGGGGGAAAATCCTCCTCATCTCTATTTGTCTGCCGGGGACCCTTCACGGGCTCCCGAGCTGCTTGTCGTCGAGCGCGCCGCTCCCTCGACGCCTCTGAAGGTGACGCCAAGCCGAGAAACAGTCACGGCAACGGACCGCTTCACCACGCCACCACCGATCCCGGAGGCTGACCGGTTCCCGGCCGAAGATCCCGGTTGGGATCCGTCTGATATGTTCCCTTCAGACGATCCTGGCTGGACAGAGACAGACACGAACATGGTCCCGGACCACTTCCGTGAGGACGAGGGGCTCGAGGTCCCTTTTTAAGATGCGCATAGGAGAAACAAGATGAGCTTGGCCGAAGCCATGGGACGCGTAAGCCTCCAGCATGATAAACATTTCCTTGAGATGACGGAGGTTGGGGCGGCCTCCGATTCCGCGGATGCTGATGTACAGCAGGAAATCAGGATACCCTCCGATGTCTCACTCCTCGAGGCGGGCGTGACCACTGGCGCGCTGCCGCCTTTAGTGGACCATCCCATGGCTACGCCGCCGCCTGAAACACCCCCCATCGTGTTGGCCGAGCCCTTTGTTTCTCCCCCCAGGCAGACACTGGTGGCGTCCTCGCCCAAAGCGCCGCGACCTGTGGTGCCTCTGGAGGAAAGCGGTGATCCTCTTGAGGGGAGCGCTCCAGAGCCCGCAGGACGTGCGAATGTGCCCCCTACACCTGACGGGATATCCCCGGCAGCCATCGGCATCATCTTGACTGATGACGAACGCGCCTCGCAGATCGCAAATACAAAAATCCAGGGCAGCATCATCGACGGTGGCTCGGCAATCGACATGCTCGAAGGGCGTCACCCCGTCCCGGGCCTGATGTCAAGCAGGGAGATCGCCAGACAAAACATGATCCGCGCGGCCTGCCTTGACCTCGCCACACCATACCCTTGGCCGGATTTCATGCCCTTCCCGACCGATCAGGAACTTCGTGAGTTGCTGCATTCCGACACGACACCAGAGATGATCCGGAATTTCGAGCTGGCCAAACAAAAAGAAGCGGATGATATGGCCGCCCGGGCTCGGGAGATCAACGAATGGATCTTCAACTCCGGAACAATGCGTCTCAATGAAGGGGCTCAAATGCGCCGGGCGGCACGTCGTGATGGGTTCATCCACGCGCGCAACAGTGGACGGATGTCTGATGAGCGTCTTAAGAGCGAATTCACCGCCGACGACATATCGGACGCGGATCTTTATGGTGACGAATTCTACGGGATTCGTTTCGCGATGCTGCTCAATCCGGATCCGGCCAACATCACACGTCTTCGGACAGCACCGGTGGCAGCTTGGGGGCATGACCAGCTGATCACCCTGGACGGTGGACGCATCAGGGCGCGCGAGGGAGAGCTGGTTGTCACCTCACCCTCTGCACAAGCGGCGCAGATGATTGTCATGGAGGCGAAAGCGCGGGGATGGGAGACCTTGCGTGTATCGGGGAACAACGATTTTTGCAACGCAGTCAAACGGGCTGCCAAGGAGGCTGGGCTCGGGGCGATCATTCATCGTCGCGGGCCGCTCGGCCTCGGCCCGTTTTCTCGACCCGAAATCATCATGCCTCCGGTTCCGCGCAGTCGATTGACGGTCGGGATGGAAAAGGGGCACGACAAGACACGCCGCGAGGCTGAAGCAGCGGCGCCGACCGAGGATGTCGAGACTGCAAACGCGCTGGGGGGGCTGCTTCAGGCCAAGCGGGACTTTCCGGTGCGAGCCAAGCGGGACGTTCCTGCGTCTTCCCAGGTTAAGGTTGAAGATCCACTGGCCTTGACGGGCTCTGCGGGACACGCCCGCGATATTCCATCAGGCCCCCTCAAAGACCGGTCAGGTCCGGCGCCGGACGAACCCGCCGCGCCAGAACCTGTCTGAGGGGGTCGCCATGCGTGTCAACGCCAAGGCTCTCATGCGGGTCGCAGAGATAAGATGTGTTTATCACGACGCCTCGGGCGCCAGCCTTCCTGCGCGCGTCTCTATCGTGACGGAAGGAAACGTTCGCGCCGCGCGTGAGATGGGAGAACGGGACATCTCCCTCCGGGCGACCGAGACCTCCCCAGAGGTCCGATACGGAGGAGTTCTGGCCTACATGGCCCAAGCAGACGGTTCAGTCCTGTCCAGGGCGCTGCTGCCAGGTGAGGACGGAGGCCTGCGGCTTCGGGATGGGACAGCCTTTCTCGGGCAGGACATGTTTGAAGCCGAAGAGAAGCTTTCCGGACGAGCCCCAGCGGACCTCGACGCCCAACTGGCCCTGTCCGGGATCCGCTCTGTCTTCCAGCTTATCGTTTCTGCGCCGGACGAGGGTCGGTTCCCGATTAGCTTGATCGCACAGGCCTACCGGTCCGCATTGCGCACCACCTTTGGGCCCGCGATGTTGCCAGTGCCAGACGATGGCTTCGTTCGCAAAGCACAGGCAGATCTGATGCGCGCCCGGATCGGCCAGATCGAAGCGTCTCACCCTGATGCGATTGGCTATCATGATCCCTTCGCACGCGTTCTTGACAGGGCGGGTGCGGACGCGCGCGCGGATGGAGTAAGTATTCAAGGGACGGGCAGGATCGCCAAACGAGAGGCCCGCCTCATTCTGGAGGATGAACGGTTCCGTAAGGAGTTGTTTGGCGCAATGACCGTGACCCATCCGAACCGGATAGATGCCGCTGTCCTGCCCTTACAGGAGGTCGAAGATCTGGACCGTGCTCTTTGTGACAGCAAGCTCGGTGGCGCATGGGTCGAGGGGGTGAACCGTCTTGTGGCTGATCTGACAGGGGCCCATTCAGGAACCGGTTGGTACCGCATTGACCTGACACTTTACGTGTCTGGCGGCCGCGATCTGATGATCCTGAACGACAGCGTCGGACGCGAACACGGGATCGCCCTGGTATACTCATGGCCAACCGTGGACCGAAAACCGGTCTTTTTTGCGTCAGGCGGCCCTGTTTACGCGATCTGCTCCGAAGAAGTTCCTGAAGACGGGGAACTGATTCGTCTGCGTCAGGCGCTGGACGAGCTTGAAGCGTCCAGGACCGACCAAGTCTTCCAGAGAGAGATTTTGGACGCCTGACCCCCCCTTTTATAAGGGGGGAGCCTATCCTAATCCAGATTTCAGAAAAAAAGTGTTGCGAAAAAGAAAATGTATACCATATTTGGTGGAAGGATTGCCATGGAGGCACAAATGTCGAACCGCAGTTTCTGGATCAAGGACCTCAAGGACAAGAAGGGCAAGGTCATCCATTTTCATGCCCAGTTCCTCACATACCTTATCTGGACCGCGCCAGAGCGGGGCATGACGGCATCGGAGTTGCGACGGACGTTCCGACGTGTGTGCGCAGCCTGGAGCCTTGAGCCTGACTGGAAGACAACTTTTCGTTTCTCCTGGTACTTGATGACCAGCGGCTATGTCTCCGCATACTGGTTACGGCCGGGCTTCTACCTGAACGACATGTTGATGGAACTTCGTCAAAGATGCGTGTTCAGGGAGGGCCTGCGGGACACGCCCTTCGATAAAATGGAGCGGATCCGCAAGCGCTATGAAACGCCAGGCGTTCCCTACAGACGTCAGGATCGCATTACCTGCGATGTCGAGGCTCTGATCCGGTACATTAACGCCGAGGATGAGATCAAGACCGAAGCCGCGTTCAAACGAGCTTAAGGCGCGACTGTCTGAGCAAGATCTCCATGCTGGATTTAATGCCCAGATGGTCGGCATCATCTGCGATGCGATCCGTCTCTTCCCGGGTCGCCTTTATCATTTTTCGTCGCAGGTCGACCTGGCTCACCCCGTTGATGACAGAGGTGTGGTCCTTGCCGCCGAGATGCTCACCGATCACCGAGAAGGATATGCCGCTGACTGTCCTCAAGACCCACATCGCCATGAACCGGGCCTTGACGATATCTTTTGACCGACGGCGTGAAGTGATGTCGCGCACCGGGACGTTTGTCACCTCCTCCGTCACCTCGAGGACCTGCGTGGCCGACGGGGTTGTCCCGGCTGGCTTCAACGCGCGTACGGGCAAACCATCGTCCAACAGCTTAATTTTTCGCAAATGATCGAGAACGGTCCTGCGGTTTGCCGCCACGGTCGCTCCGTCTGTCGTTCGCCAAAGTGGCAACTCTTCGATCAGCCTGTGATAGGCTTCGTCCTCTGATCGCAGGAGGCCCTTGTCCTGCAAACGGAACATCATCATTCCGATCCCGAATTGCTCCACCCCACCTGCTTCGGTGACCACATCCATCTGCGTCCTCCCGTTTTTGAGAGCTTTTGTCACCGTCCAGGCGCCGAAGAGGGTGTTGTCCAAAACCGAAAAGGGTGTCTGAAACACGGTGCTCGGTGACATAGCTGGAAGCGCTATGGCGCTTCTTGGCATGGGGATACTGTCTTGGTAGTTTGCTTTCGCCTGCATAGTGACTCCCAAATGTGATATTATTTTTCGCAGATCGCGGGTAGATGTAACGCTGAGACGGGAGTCCGGAACAGAAAAAATCAACTCAGATGGAAAAACCCGGAATTTTTTCGCAAATCTGGTGGAACGGAGCCAACCATGACCGCAAAGCAAGACACACGAGACCGGTATCAAGCCTTTGATGTGGCCGCTTCGGCAGAGGCGTCCTCTGCGACCCCGAAAGATTTTCCGGAAATGGAGCGGCGCCTGAGCGCGCTGATCGACAAGCTTCCGCAGCGCCCGGTTATCCAAGATCACCATGCGTCGCGCTGGCTGGAACGGACGGTCGCAATGGCAATCAGCCGGGTCGAGATGGAGCACGGAGAAGGCAATGCGACAGTGGGACATGTCCATGCCCATACGCTCTGGCACGTACGCCGTGCTTCTGCGATCGGAGGCTCCGAGATCGGGACCATCGTCAAGCATTTCCGTGGCGATCGGGGAAATTTCACGTCTGCGAAAAATCTGGCTCTTGAGAAGCTTTTGATCATGTCGCCACAGAAGTCCACGCCGGAAATGGCGCGCGGAAACCGGGCAGAACCTTGGCTTCAGCGGATGTATCATGAGGAGCATGGGGTCAGCTCGGATCCGGCCATGCTTGGTCTGATGAAAGGTCATAGATGGTCGCGCCTCCCGCAAATGGTCGGGACGCCGGATGACATCGTGATCTTGCCGGACGGGCGCCGACGTCTCGTCGACTACAAATGCCCCTCAGCGGACGTAAACGCGGACTATGAACGGAACGGGGTCAGCTTCGACTACGTTTGCCAGGTCCATCATTACGGGGTTCTTGCCCAGTCCGCCGGCGGCCGGTTCGACGAGATGGAGGTCGCGGTCTTTGATCCGCGTTACTTCACGATCCATCAATATGCCGTCGAGCGCGACACAGATCTGATTCAGGAAATGATGAAGAGTGCCCGTGCCTTCTGGGATGAATTCGTCATGAACGGCCTCATTCCCGATGACATCGCCCCGGACGCTTTGGAGATCCGGGAAGTGGAGATGTATGAACTCGGAATGCAGGCTGCGATCCTCAAGGTCATGGCTGACGAGGTGGAGGTCCGCAAGTCGGAGCTCTTGTCACGTATCTCGGCCATGGGGTCAGAATGGCATGATCTGGCCACCGGCAAGCTCGATCTCGGTTTTGCTTCCTTTACCCGGTCCCGGAAATGGGATGAGGCCGTCCTGACCGAGCTTGCCCAGTCGGTTGGCGTTGATCCGCAGTCCCATATCAAGGAAACTGGCAAGCCTGACACCGAGAAGGCTGTGGCGCTTCTCGCCGCCCTGCATAAGAGCATTACTGAGGGGAAAGACCCGTCGCCTTTGCTCGCGGACATCGCCCGCACCGGCGTTCCGATGAAATCCTCTGTTGATCTGGATGATCTTGAGGTGGCCGTGCGCGCTGCCGGTGTGAACACGACCCCTGCTGCCGGCCTTTCTGAGAAGTTTCTGATCTCCCAAAAGAAGAAAGGTGCAGACGCAGATAACGTCCGGGCCATAAAAGCACAGGCGATCGATCTTGCTGACACTCTCGAAGATGTGGTTCGCAACGAGGGCAGCAAGATCCTCCAGGGGGATCCTGAAGAAGACCCGAACCCGGTCTGACCTGTCGGGGCCGCGCTCGCTCAGGCCATCTGGCGCGGGGAGGTCGACTGTTGCGGCATCAAGGAGAGGGGTGCGATGGCAGCCCGCTCCGCGATCAGCGCACCTCCCGACATATGGCCGATGGCGCCGATCAGGGCCCGCTCAGGAACCCGAAAATCTCCAAGCGGAAATCCGAGCTTCACGGGCAAAAGCCGTGCTTCATCTCCGTCCACCATCATCACACCTTCATCGGGCACGCCCGGGCTCATATGGATCGGACCGCGACACATCATGGCCCGTCCGCCGAGTGCTGAGATCTTGTAATCTCTCTGGTGGCGCAGGTTGTGCAGCAGGACGTCGGCATCCTGGCGATTACGGACCTCCACCCGACGCCGGTCTGCGATGTCGGTCGCGTTAATGAAATCGATCGAGGCGACCTTGTCTCCCAAGGTTAGCGTGTCGGGGTCGTAATAGCCGATGGCCATGAGAAGCTCCATTTGGTTACGTTTTTCGCATAATATCAGCGGTTCGAGATCCGGCAATCGGAAATCCCCATCTTTTTGAGCCGCGGCTATCCAAGGCTGGGGCTTGTCTCGGGATCTTCGGGCATCTCGCCTGGATCGATCTTCATGCTGTCAGCACCGAAGGCTGTCTGGAGTTGGCGCGCCATGGTCTCGTCACAGCGCGGCACCCAGCCACCAGAGCCGGATCCGGACCGCGACTGGCGTGTGCGGGTCTTGCCGTAGCCTTGGGTGGATCCACGGGACGTGTGACCCATCAGCGCCGCAACCTGGTGGATCGGCATGACACGGCGGGCACGGGTCGCAAAATCGTGCCGAAGCGTGTAAAGATTAATCGCGGAGTCCCTGTCGCCAAGTTCACGGTCTGCTGTCATCCGGACATGCTTGGTGATCATGCTGATCAGATCGCGCTTGCGGTTCTCGGTGAGTCGAACCGTATGGAGACGGGCGGCCAGAGAGATCAGACGGAGGTCGTCATCTGGCACGCCCGTCAGGACCTGGGGCCGGAATGCACGTACGAGTGTGGGGTTCCCGTTTCGCGTCTTGGCATTGCGGATCATCAGGATCGGATCGATCCTGGTGGCGGTCATCGAATCTATGACCGCTCTGACATGACCAATCGCAGCCGCACCGTCGAGCGCTTCCTGAGGGACAAGAAGTCCGGACAGGATCGCGCGCTCCGGATTGGTACGGATCAGACCGATCTGGGTGTGGGTGTAGTCCCGCCGCGGGTCGCCACACATAAGCACGCAATCGAACACTTCCGTTGGACGCATGCCCGTCAGCCAGACGACCCTGAGAAATATTCTGGTCAATGCAAGAACGTTTGCGCGTGGAGAAGATAGTGAGCTGACCCCATCTTCATGCGGTTGGGCCATCATGGGAAAGTCAATCCGACTCAGATCGCTTTCCGTCACCGAGACATGTTGCTTGCGGTCTGGGCTCGCCTCCCGGGAACGGTTCGGATAGACCCCGCTCAGAGCCTGAGCGAGGTCCTCCTGACTTCCGGGATAGCCTGTCTGGGCAAGGCGCGCATTGATCTCGGAGATCAGAAACGTTCCCACGTTGATAAGCTCACTGACGGGGAGCGACACGAATTCCAAAAGTCGGCCGATCTCTTCCGGACTGACTTGAGTGAGCGGGGGTTGATCAACAACACCCTCCGGCCAAACACCCTCGCTGACAAACCAGCGGCAGACCGAACGGATCGCTGTGACCTCTCGTCGGGCGGAATTGATGTTGAGCAAGACCGTCCTAACAGCGATCTGATTTCCTATTTCCGCCGTGCTGCTCCGACCTCCTTGCACCCTCATGCGGGCGTTCATGCTGTTCGTTATGCGGTTGAAGTCACCGATATAGGCACGGCTGACGGGCTCTGGGGTGATGTCGTTCATATGTTATTTCTTGGCTTTCCTCGGTTATTGAACGTGGTTCCATAGAAGTGTTTGGCTTGACGCGTCTTTGGAGATGACAGGCCAAGCCCGGCCTGTGGCTACTCCGCGTTCTGGCCTTCGGTTGCTCTGAAGAATGTCATCCGTCTAGTCCTCCACAGGTTTGAAATGAGTCCATGATCCAGCGATCCACCCTATATATGATCAGCAACACGCATAATGAACAGTTTTTCGCAGATGATGATGCATGGTCATCGTTATATCCATCCAGGTCTCGCTGGTTGCGGGCTCCAGACATCAGCTTCTCCACATGGCGCCACCGTCCTGCCTGAACAGGGGACTGGCACCCTGTCTGTCGTTCAGACTGTAGATCCCAAACGCCTTAAACAGATGTGGTTTTCCACAACTAAACGCGCCATCGCACTGCATTACTCTTTTTCGCAAGCCACCGACTTGATACGGTGTGGGAGGGAACCCTCAGCTGAAGTGAGTGCCATGAGATTCACATTGATCCTTTTGACCTTGGCAACAGCCACCGTCGTTTCTGGTTGCTCCGGCGGTCCCGGCACAATGGAAGGCCCACCGATCGATGCGGTGGATGCGAAAATCGCTGAGGCGGTCGAAATATCGGCGAACGCAAACAAGGCGATTTCAGAAGTCGAGGTCGCGACGGCCGGCCCGGTCCGGGCTGGTCCTGCCCAGCATGTGCCCGAAAACGTCGTTCTTCCGCCTGAAGCTGTCCAGCCGATCACGGTCGACTGGAACGGTCCTCTGGAGACCTTCCTTCAGGCCATCTCACTGCGGTCCGGCTATGCTCTCAAGGTGACTGGTCGTGCGCCCGCCAATCAGGTGATGGTCTCGATCCGGTCACAAGATGAGCCTTTGTTTGGTGTCGTGCGGCGGGCTGGTGGCATGGTGCATGGTTACGCCGATATCGTGCTGAACCCTGCCAACCGGACCATCGAAATCCGTTACGGGAGCTGAACCATGAGATACCGCACGGTGATGTTTGGTCTTCTGGCAGGGATGGCGGTGTCCGCCTGCGCGCAGGTTCCGTCCAATATGGTGCCGCCCGCGGCCCCGGCGCCGGACCAGATCGGCGGTGTCGAGGACCTGCGTCGTGGCGCGGAGCCTGTCGCCGATCCGTCTCGGGTCAGGATTGAATTGCATGATCCCAAGTCTGAAACGGTGGAGATCACCGAGATCCGCCGCAGCGCACTTCAGGAAGCTGCGCAGGGCTATGGGTCTCAGATGGGCTATGCCCGAAGGGTCTGGGAGATCGAAGGGCTTCTCGAGGCGCGCGGCCCCTCTCTTGATGAGGTGTTCAGCTTTGGACGCGTGGTGAGCGAGGCGCCAGTCAAGGCGGGATACATCATTCCGCCAATTGTCAGCCGATCCTTTGACGCCTTCCGGAGCGACAATGAAGGTCGCGAAGCCTCGGTTGCAGATGAGTACCTGACCATTATTGCGCCGGGCAGGATCGTGCCCGTCACACCGACCTGGCGCGACTACCTTCTGTTTGCGGCAGCGCAGCCAGAACAGCCGGCCCGGTCCTTGCTGCCGTCAAATGAGATGGAACGCAACTTGTTCACCCAGTGGTTCCGGGATGGCTGGTCCGCTGGGGTGGGGCTTGCGGATGAGGAGGTCAACCTTCGGCTGACCCGCTTGCGCCGTGATTATGAGGGGATGCTTCAATATCGTCGGCTTGTCTCGATGGGGATGATGGACCGGATGGTTCTTGCCCAGGCGGACTTCGGCGTCACCGGCGGGGGCGACGAGCTCCGGATCGGGTCGCGTACAGTTCAGATCGTCTCTGACGCACAATTTGACGCGAACCCGCTGCGATGGTCGGTCCGCGAGGTCGGGGCCCGTGATCGCGGGATCGTAGAGAGCGGGGAGCTCCCCGCACTCGGCTCGATCTACTGAGGTGGACATGTCTGAAGTTTCGGAGATCAAGGCCGTCAGGACCCGTCGGGTCTCGGCCGGCGTCGACCAGGCCCGGAAGGTGCCGCTAAAGGTCGGCTCCGGTGAAGCGTTCATGTTGCCTGAGGATCCACCAAGGATATCCATGGAAGACTTCAGGGCCTTGTTGATGTCTTGCGTCATGTCAGGGGCCTCGGACATCACAATCCAGTCCGACCAGCAGCCACGCGCGGAGATACACGGGCTTTTGTACCGAACCACGCGCAGGCCTTGGGGGCCATCCGAGGTAGACCAAGTCTTGATGGAGGTCTATGGCGGAGCCAACGCCAGAACCGAGATCAACGGGCAGCGGGTCCTGGATTTCTCCTACGAGCTGAACCTGCCAGATGGCTCGCGCCAGCGCTTCCGCTGCAATGCGATCGGGATCTTTGGCCGGGACGGGCAGGGGGTCGAGATCACCATGCGGGCGCTTCCGTCCGCCACCCCCTCCCTGTCGGGCGTGGGTTTGTCGGATGCCGAAACGCTCGCGTTGTCCCCGCGCGACGGGATCGTGATCATTGCCGGTGCGACAGGCTCGGGAAAGTCGACCACCATGGCCGCCATCACCCGGTCCCATCTCGAGAACATCTCGCGCCCCGTCAAGATCGTCGATATCCAAGCGCCGATCGAATACACCTACCGGGATGTCACGAGCGCCCTGAAGGGGTCCTCATCGCTGATCGGTCAATCCGAGGTGGGCAAGCACATCAGAAGCTTTGCTGATGGTGTGCATGCTGCCCTGCGCCGCAAGCCGCACATCATCAACGTGGGGGAAGCACGGGATTTCGAGACGATCCTCGCTTCGATTGAAGCATCTCTGACAGGTCACCTGGTGTATACCACAACGCATGCGGGCTCCGTCGCCGACGCGGTCCGCCGCCTGTTGTCCGTTTTCCCCGCAAGTGAGCGCGAAAGCCGTGCCTATGACCTGATCTCCGCGCTACGGTTCTTGATGGTCCAGCACCTCGTACCGCGGATCGACAGGCCCGGCCGTGTCGCGATCCGGGAATACATCCTCTTCACCCCGCGCGTGCGGGAGACGCTTTTGGATGCGTCGGTGAACGACTGGCCGCTGTTGATCACCAATGAGGTCTATGGTCGTGTGACCGGTTCCAGCTCCGAGGACATGCGTCTCAGTCTGCTCGAGTCAGTTACCCCGCTTTATCAGCAGGGAGTCATTTCGCGCGAGGATGCTGTGCGTCTTGGCGGCCTCGCTGTGGTTCGCGGAGGAGTTGCGGCATGAACTTTGGTTACCCCCTCTTCTGGCGCGAGACGCACAAGCCGGGAAAGTTCCTGATGTTCGAGGGCAGGGTCGTCATCGTCCTTCTCCTCATGGTCATGCATATCCGGCCGTGGACTATAGCGCTTTCCCTGAGCGTCATGGGTGTGCTGTGGTATTTTGAGCGTAAAGGCGTCTCGGCTGACTCAATCTTGCGGTATATCCGGGCGCGCATCGTCGGCCGGAAGCGCTCTGCGCGCGGCGTGCATGCCGAGCGCCTTGCGGTCGATTTTCACTTTGAGCCGTCCCGGTTTCGCCGGATTGCCAAGGCCACATCCGGGATTGCTCCGAAGGGCCAGACTCCCTCGAAGACAATTGCCACTCCGAACAAGGCCGATAGAGCGTCTGGTTTCTTTCGCCGTAAAGGGACGACGACGCAGGGCGGCGGGCATCCTTCACCGCCTGATGGGCAGAAGAGGGGCGTCAATGCGCGATGAAGAGGGTCGGCACAAATTCCGGGTGATCGAGAAGGGCATCGGCATTTTCACGGAAGAGGTAGCAGCGCCTGATTTCGAAACACGGGATGGGGAGACCCTGGTGATGGTCTCGATCGGTGTCGGCGAGACACATGTGACGATCCTGACTGATGAGGCGCGCAGACGCGCCCATTGGACGGCCGTTTTTGGCTGGTCTTCGCTGTGCTATATCCCTGTCGGTTCGGATGAAATCCGTCACCCGCTCGAGGGCGGAGAACAGATCGCAAAGGCACTTCGGGGAAAGCTTCGCCTTTATGGCAGGCCCGTGAACACGGCCGGGTTTCTGGATGCTGCCAGCGTGCATTTTCACAGTGCAATCGGATATATTCTCGACCGGACCATCGGAGACGGGTCTGACTACGACCGGATCGTAATCTCCGCGCCGGGTTGGACACATGAGGCACTGCGGAGCTGTCTCGATCTGAGACCCCATATGTGGCCGGAAATTCAGGATCTTTAAGGAGGGTCATCATGATGAAAAAGTGGATCGGCGCCATTGTTTTGACGAGTTTTGTCCTCGGGGCTGCCCCGGTGAGCGCCGGATTTTTTCTGGAAGGGCTGAAAGCCTATACTGAGGAACCCAGATGCACTGACCCCTACGCGACAGACAAGGAGGGCTGTGAGCGGCCTGATCTGTCCTATCCGGCGCCCCCTCCGGCCAAGCCGGAGGCCAAACCGGATATGCGCACCCGGACACGTGAGGGGCTGGCAGATAAATGACAGAGCGCGTCGCCGAGTTCCTAGTTTCCGACTCTGGCGGCGTAACCCTTTCGGTCCGCCCTCCATTGCCGTTCGTTCCCGACGGGGTCCGAATTCGTTCTGGGCGGATCGAGATTTACGGGGAGACGAAGCGTCTTTTGTTCGACGCGACTGCGGATCTCATCGAGGCGATTGGTCAGGTGTCCGGATTGCTGCTGATCGAGCATCCCGCTTCCGGTCCTGACGACCCGCGAGAGCTTGAGCTTCTGCTCGCCGACTAAGATAACAATTTCATTTTTTCGCGAGAATGGATCATCCTGTTCGGGACAGAATGACCCAGACTTAGGAGTGACGCATGCGACCGGACCAGGAGGAGCGGGTCAGAGCCCTGATCAGGACACTGACAGAAACGGAGATGGGGCGAGATGTTCTCGCCTCTGCGTTGGAGGGGTCGGGTCACGCAATGTTGCGGCAAGCCCGGATTGAAGCCTTCCCGACATGCACGGACGCTGACCGGCTTGCTGCGGCGCGGACTGGCATCATCCTTGACAGCGAGACCACAGGGCTCGAAGCGCATGACGAGGTGGTTGAGCTCGCAATGCTCCGGTTCCGATTTGACGCGGGAGGGATCCTCTCGCTTGACGCGGTTTTCAATGAGCTGCGTGAGCCGTCCGTCCCGATCTCTGAGGAGGCGTCCCGCGTCACCGGCATCACCGCGGAGACGGTCGCAGGCCATCACATTTCCGATGAGCAGATCCGTGATTTCGTGGCTGGCTCTGAGCTGGTGATCGCGCATAACGCCGCTTTTGACCGTCAGATGGTGGAACGAACCTTCCCAGGCGCCGGGTTCAACGACATCTCTTGGCACTGCTCCTTCGCGCAGGTCGACTGGATATCACGTGGAAAAAACGGACGCAGCCTTGAAGTCCTCGCTCTTTCAGAGGGTTATGTCTATGGCTCGCATCGTGCTGATGCGGATGTAATTGCCACAGCCTTGGTATTGAACGCCGGGTCGACGGAGACTGCTTTTGCGGAACTCTTGCGAAACGGCGAGCGGGACACGATCCACGTGATTGCAAAAGACAGCCGGTTTGAAGCAAAGGACGCGCTGAAGGCGTCCGGGTTCCGCTGGTCCAATGACGGTTCGGATGCCTATGGGCATCGCGCATGGCATCGAGAGGTTCCCGACACGCCAGAAGAACTTAACGCACTCGCGGACCTGATCCGGAGCCCTGCGGTATATGGCAAGGAAATGTCGCTGCCAGCTTTCCGTGTGAACGCGATGGCGCGCTATTCCGGGCGTAAGCCTGGAGGCTCCGAGAACTTCAGAACCGCTGAGTTCCGGGGTCTCGAGGCGGAGATGGCGGCAAGACTTCCGGACCAGCCCTGTCTGTTTTGATGCGCGATCAGTCCGCGGGAGACAAGTCCCGTTTGTCTTTTGGGAGTTCCCCTTCGAGGGCAACATCACGTCCCGGACCGGTCAAGAAATACCACCGCGCCATCAGGGCTGCCTCAGCCAGACCGTGGTTTTTCTTGACCCTGAAGAGGGCCCTATTATCTGGCCAAAGTTCTGTGGCATAGGCCCGTGCCGCGTCCTTTGCCGCGACACCTGTCAGCCCGCCGAGGCGAGACGCTGCTTTCCATCGTTGCGGCGAGACGGGCTCGATCGAAACGCTGTTCGCAGACACGGCCCCCAAGATCGTGCCCAAGCACATCCCGAAGGTGAACATGGCGCTCACCCCCTGGTCTGGCCGCGCCCCGACCTCTTCAATGACGGCGCAGTCAGTCCCGGACATCAGCTCGCTGATATGGATGGGGCAGGGGCGCCGGAGACGTCCTGATCCCATCAAATCCAGTTCCCCAACTTCGATCATGTGCGGGGTCTCGGTCTGGAGGATGGCATAGGAGGCGACGCGACCGGGATCAAAAGCCACAATCCGCATCACCCCTGACCCCGCATCGCTTGATCCAGTGTGTGCTCAAGGCTGGAAATGCGTGTGCGCACCTCATCTTCACCCGATTCATGCGGGAGCGCCGTCGGACGCATGGGGGCAGCCCGTTCCATGATCTGGGCGGCCAGGTCCCCGTCGGCGACCTCGGAGACGAGCAGGCGATGCATCTGCTCCATCTGTTTGGACATGCTACCAAACATCGCTGCGACGGTCTCGGTGCGCGTGGCCCCTTTGAGACCTTCCCGGATATCAGGGCTGAAGCCAGAATCAGAGGCCTGCTTTCGCACCTCATCCTCAAAATCAAACATGCCCAGTATCCCCATATGGCGGGCATTGGGGGTTTCCCCCCGCATGGCCATCTGGATACTGTCCGTGATCCGTGCGGGAACTTCGTTCCTGGACCCTGTCGCCGCGATCGGGCTGGTTTCTATGGGATCAGCGACGGGAGGGTGGGTCAGGGTCGTCCGCGTGAGGCCTGCCCTGTCCGGCACCTTGGGGAGCTCGGCTGTCCGCTCGGCGACCCTTTGGCCTGGCGTTGCGCCGCGCAGGTTCGACATTCTATCTGCAACCCTCTCCTCTCGCAGGTCAGCCCCCGGGATCTCGGTCTGGACCACGCGCTTGCGGATTCCAGCGATCTCGCGCAGATCATCAATGTCTGGGCCGCTGATACCCTCCTCGATCATGTCCGACCATCCGTCAGGCTCCTGCCGGTTCGGGCTGTCCAGATCAAGCGTTGCCGCCAGACCGATGAGGTCTCCGGTGCGGATTGCGGCAGAGGAAAGCTTTCCGCTCCCGGCCCGCTTGCGAAACCGTGAAGAAACCGAGAGGGCAAGAGACAACGGATCATCCACCATATTTACCGGGCTTTTCAGTCCGCGACCCATTGCTGTGGTGATCTCGATCAGCCCCTGTACGAAGCTGTCGTCGACGGACTGGTCGAGTCCAGGGACCTTGTCGGTCGGCCCTCGAACTTTAAGAAATTTGTTGACCGAAAAATTCTCACCAAACTCATCGCCGATGAAAAAGGTCGCGGCGCGAACCAGCTTTCCATTGAACAGAAAATAGAACTGACCCTCACCAAGGCTCTGGAGCTCGTCGATGCGAACCTTGTCGACTTCCTGGAACGTCGCATCCATCCGGTCCACCCACCGGTTGCCGAGGATGCCGGGTTGGGACTGAAAGCCGGAGGAGACGGAGACAGTCGTTTTTCCAATAAGCCGTTGCACGAAGCTGATGGTCTTGTCTCCGTCGACGGTCTTGCCGACGGCGAGGATCGAGGCATTGGCGGCGGCCGTCTCCGCAATTTGTGGAGAGGTTTTCTGCATGGCCGCCATATCCTGACCGGCCACGATGATCATGAAGCCAAGAGATCTGGCCTGTGCCATCATGACGTCGATTCCCGGGACCATGTAGTAGCCCGCCTCATCAAGCACCACGATATAGGGCGACGGCGCGCGCGTCTGTTTTGCTTCGACGATCTCCTGCCTTGTCCCTTGAAGCTCAAATCCGGCGGCATTCCCCATCATGATCTTTGCGAGCGTCACGACGATCTTGCCGCAGTTCTGCATCTCCTCCGGCGCCTTCTGGAGGGCGGGAAGAAGTACCACCAGAATCCTCCTGTTGAGCACGACATCGTCCATGTCTATCTCGCCGAGCGGGGTTCGGAAAATGTGTCCGTAACCGTCCGCCAAAGACCCCAGCGGTTTCGTTAACTGCATGGAAAGAAAGCCATATTGTTCGTTACACTTGGTTTCTTGGGGGTCCCCAGCCATCGCCTTTTCGAGCGAAAATCCGGGCAGGGTGTCGAAGAATCCGCGCAGGGCGAGCAGGGTGGTTTGTGAGAGTTCACCCTTCATGGCGCGCAGGTAAAGTTCGATGAGCCCGGCCCGGGTGCGCATCTCATCCCAAGCCTCTTTCGGGATCTCCTCCACTTTGGTGGGCTTCTTTGCTCGGAGCTTCACCTTGTCGACGCCTTTGCCGAGGGCGAGGAAGTCGCGGACCGTCTGGACGTTCAGCAAGATCTCTCCGCTGTCGCGCAGCTCGCAAAGCGCCATCATCTGGGCGGTGACGAGCGAGATCGCCCGGCTCTTCCACATATCATTCCCAGAACCTGCGTCCCCCATAAGTGAGACCACGATGTTCATCAGCTGGTCAGGGGAGCCTTTCGAAAATGGATTGAGGGTGTTTGACTGGGTGGAGGGGCCACCAGCCGGGGCGTCAGGATCGCCGCCCGGGTCCGTAAAGTTGAGGACCCGCAGATCATCCTCGCGGCCGAAACGCTTGCACAGGGTCCAGGCCCGCGCATAAAACTCGGTCGTACCTTTCCCGTCGATAAAGAGGAACCCGGAAGACCACATCAAGGTTTGAGAAACCACCCCGAGCAAGAGCTCGGTGTTGTGGGTGGTGACATGCCCCTCCATCACGTAAAGCCCGTCCTCCCGGTCCACCTTGATACAGGACATAGGGATCAGCTCCTCGACCGGCTCAACGCCGACGATCGGGAGCCCGGTCTCATGGGGCCAGACACAGGCGTGCACGCCTTGGTCGATCTCCTCAGCCCCGCGGTAGAGGATGAGGGCGTCCGTTCTTCCCTCCGGGGTGATGTAGGTTGTCCCGAACCCGCCAAGCGACCAAGCGATCTGCTTGAGGACCTGCGCCTCCTCGGGCTGAAGATCGAGCAGCCGGACCCCGTAGGTGTCGACCCGCCATTCAAGGCCGCGCGCACGTACCCAGTCCGCAAGGAACCCGGCCCGCTCCGTCGGCGTGCCTATCACGGAGGGCATATAGGGGAGCGCGTCGAGCCCGTCCCTGGCCGCCATGGCAACCGCATCCGGACCGAGGCGACCGGCGCTTTCCGGCCCCGTGAACGGGGCCGCGCGCGGCACCGTCATATCCAGCTCCGCCCCGTAGAGCCCGAACAGAATCCCGATATCGCATGCTTCCATAATCCTCCCATCTTCCGGGAGAGCTTGTGAACAGGTGATCCCTGGTTTCGGGCTCGCCCGAACATGCCAGAGGTGATCTTCGGAGCAGATCGCATCCCGCCCGTCAGCAAACAGGAGCCGGACCGCTTTGATAGGCCCTTGAGGATGAACCGACTGAACCGTGGAAACCCCCCCGTCGGGATGGGATACCAGATCACCGGGTTTGAGATCACCGTTAAAGACCCAGCCGATCGGCGTCAGGATCGTTGTGTCAAGCGGTAGTGCCTTGCCGGACCCCGTGGTCCCGATAAAGAAACCGTGTCGGCGTGCGTCCCCGTTTTCGATCCAGAGCTCTTCGAGCCCGGATTCGTCCTGACCGAAATAAAGGATCCCCTGTGCCTTGCCAAAGCGGCCCCGGCCTCCTGGCTTGGGGGCGCCGTAGTCGGTCCCACCCCAGTTGATCGGGGTCTTGAAGGGCAGTCTGTATTTCTGACGGGACGCCCAGACGTAATAGGTCAGCGACGTCGGGACGACCAGGAGAAAGACCGCAGGGATCATGAGGGTCAGAAGGGCTGAGCCGATCATGATCATCATGACGGTGTCCCTTTGGGTCAGATTGTCTCGGACCCTCTCCCCCATCCCTTTGACGGGTCGGCGTATGTAGCGGTTGTCCACCGCCTCCGCGCTTGTAGGCAGGGAGGGTCGGGACTCTTTGAAGATTGCCATAAGCGCGTCTCCTCAGGTGATGGGCTTGCCGCAGCTCACCTTTCGTTCAGCGAGGCCAGGATCAGCGCATTGACAACCGCGTTGCGGTTCTCGAGCTCCAGCCGGATATAGTTAATCCGGGCATTGATCGACATGATGGTATGCAGCTCCTGGAGCCATCCCTTTTCGTTCATATGGGTCAAACCGTTTTGCTGCCCGTTCGTACCGTTCAAGCGGTTGGGGCCAGGCGCATAGTGGTACACGGTCCGGATATCGAGCTGCTGGAGTTCGGAAAGCCGTTCAGGAACGGCCCGATTATAGGCGCTGTCACTGGCCATCGCGCTGTAGGATCCTTGATTGTCGGTCAGTGCCGGCGTGCGCATATTCAGGGACATATTAATCGTCTCGATCGCCGCACGCTGGCGCGCAATCCGCTTTTGCTCGATAGCGGCACGGGACATCCCCTCGGGGGTGTCGAGTTCCGCATCGGTCATCTTCCGTTCCGGGAGCGGATCGATGGAATTTGACACGATCCAGCCGAGAACGCCCTGCATCTGCGGATCCGACATGTCGATGGTCGGTTCGTTGAGCATGAATGACCAGTCCGTTGTCGCATTCTCGGACCCGCGAAAACCCGCGTAAGTGTCTCGCGCATTCACCACACTGAGCGCGAGCTGAGCGCCCCCGGCCCGCACGTTTTCATCGTCACCGTTCAACCGGCTGACTGCAAGTTGCGTGACCCCATCGCCCGTCACAGGTGCGCCAGATCCACGACTGCTCTCGAAAATATCCAGAAGCGAGCAACTGAAAGGGTTTGGATCAAACTGGCCCGATTCAGCTGTTGCCCGCACCTCCTGGCGCATTCTGTCGGTCGCGTTGATCTCCTGGGCATCGGTAAAACGGCGTTGCGCTTCAGTCTGCTGTTGCAGATGTGCGGAATTCTCCTTGGCTGCGAGGGTCAGCGTCTCGATGATCCGCAGCGTGGTCTCTTCCATCTTCTCGGTGAGGTCGACCGTCTGGTCTTCGATCGCCTGAATGATCGCGCTGCGTGTCGTCTCGTGCTCTTCACGGATCACGCTCCGGGTTCCGTTATGGGCGTTTGTCACCTGGACTGGTGAGGCGCAGTTCACGCCACCGCCAAAGAGCGCGAAGGCTGGGCTTGTGGAAACAAGGAGAAGCGCGGTGGCACCTGCGAGGGTGGCACGGTTTGGGATGGGGAAAGACCGCATGGTTCTGCGCATGATCAGTTCCCCCCGTTGATGCTGTTGTAGATCTCATTGATCGTGTTCTGGACGTCTGAGCCACCGGATTGGATGCGCGGTGCTGAGCTTGGCTGTGGGCTCGTGCTCCCCCCGTTGATGACCACCCCGGTCCCCGGATCCCCTCGTGTGACGTTGATCAGCGCGAAGTTGCTGGTGAACCCGGGCGATATGTCCCCAAGCAGGTCATCGAGCGACAGGTTGAGAGGCTTGGTGAGATCTTCCCATTTTTCAGCCGCGAAGGCGCAGATCTGTCGGGTAACTTCGCCCTGGATCCCCTCAAGGGTGATATCTTGCAAACCACCAAGCAGATCGCCGAAGATATCCCCGATGGAAAACATCTTGCCCGACAGGAAGTCGATATCAATGTTCATCAGGTCGTTCAGACAGGACAGGTCTCCCACGGGCGTAGGGGGCTGGATGGAAGCCTCAGCGCGCGCCACCCGGCTTTCGACGTTCTGACGCGCCGCGTTTGCAACCGCGTCGCGCGACGCGGACGAACAGCGCTCATTCGTCATGGACCGGAATATTTCGGTTTGTGCCGTCGCTACCACTGGCGTCAACCCGATCAAGGCCGCCACCGCAATAGCCGAGAGGGATCTTGTCGTCTGATTGGTCATCGGCTGCCCCTGCTCTGTCTCGGGTTTGCGAAAAAATAGCCGTAAACGGTTTTCGAATCAATCAGAGAAGCATGATCCGGAACCGCTTTCCACAACTCTTATGATGTATCAGCCTTGCCCTGACCTTTTTTGAGACCCTGATTGGACTTGTCTGTGTTGGCCTGAAGCGCGTTGCGGATCCTCTCTTCCGGGGTCATTGCAAGATCCCGTTTGATGGCGCGCATCTGGAGGCGAGCTTCAGTGACATCGAGGTAGTCCTCCCGCAAGGCGCGGGCCGCCTGAAAGACGGCAGGCCGCCGGATCGGCAAACCGATCTGGACCTCGGCTTTGAAATGCGACATTGCTCCGGCAGACTCGATCATGACAGCGTCTGATCCGACGTTATCGAGGATGTACCACAAGAGCCTGTCCTCCGGCTTGAGCCAGAGAAAGGCCGCAGCAGGCAAAACCCCCCTATCCTTGCGCGCGACCTGAAGCATCGCCGGAAAAGCGGTTTCGACCCACGCGTGCCGCGCCGCGACTTCTGCCAGCGCACGGCCTGGCTTGCCGTCGAGGATATTTCTGATCCTTGGCATCAGCCCATCCTCCGCGACAATCGCGGAATCCATGACCCCTTGCTTTGCGCCGATCGCGTCATGGACCCCGCCAAGATCATTCAAGAGCGCGTTCCCTCCGGTGATGTCGAAAGCGTAGAAACTCGCCATGACGGCACAGATGGCCTGGTGGCATGGACGCAGATCCTCAAATCCGGTCCAAGGTGTCCGGAGCTGGGAGGCGAGCAGCTCGCAAAGGGATTCGATATCCGTTTCTCGCCAACGATCCCGTCCCTCCAGGAGTTTGGACGGATATTCCCAGTCCTTCTTCTCCGCAGCCAGGGCGTGATCGGCCGCGAAGCACATCCCCAATCCCAAAAGCCATTCTTCAGGTCTCAGAGCTCTTTGCCAGGCCCCCTGCTTCTGCGGGGGGTGTTCAAGGCTCAGGAGCGACCCGGTCTCGACTGGGGGTTTGACCTTGCGCCGCTGTGCAAGGATCCCCTTCGCCAGCAAAGTCGCTGAGGCCTCCGGAACCCGAAGGGGGTTGACGTGCCGGCTGACACGAGAAGTGAGCCAGTGTTCGGACTGGGTCCTGATCATGGTCTCGAGAGTATAGCCGTTCCGATAGATCACATCGGGTCGGAAGCTCCGACCGAACGTTCCCGCAAGGATCATCAGAGGGACATAAAGGGGTAGGGCGCAGCGGCCTGCGATCGTGAGGAGCTGCATTCGCTCCTCAGGCGACATGGCGGCATAGCCGCCTTTCTCGAGGAAACGGAGCCCGTCATGCGCGTAAGCGAAGATATGCGGACCGAGGATCGGGATGGTATCGAGGGATGGGACCAAACGGGAGGCCCAGGCGTAAGGCAGAATATGGGCCCAAGAGATCAAGGCGGAGACGACATTTATCTCCGGCTGGAGATAGGCCCAGCCGAAGAGCGCGATGAGGAGAAGGGCGATGCTGATAAAAAGCCACCGCATGGACTCCTGGTCGGCATTGGGTCCCTGACCCGCGTTGGGGTTCTGGCTCACCTCTCGTCTCCGCCCTCGGGGAGTCTGCCATGAACCGGATCCTCAAGCTGGTTGACGCGCATCTGTGCCAGCACGCCGATCGCCCGGATCAGGTCAGGATCGATCTTCGGATCAAGAAACCGTCGCGTCATGTACTCGGCATGCGCGATCACCCCATTCGCATCGATCACCCGGTCAGCCCCCTCAATCCGAGGGCTGACGTCGAGTGCATAGGCTGTGGTTATCAAAAGGGTTTTTGGAAGAGCTGACATGTCGACCCAGTCAAGGATGCCGGGCGCGGCTTTTTCAAGACTGACATGACCGATCTTCAGGATCGCGGTCATGAAGTCAGCTGACCTGGCGGCAGAAAACAGGTCTACCCTGATCCCGTTATAGTCTACCATTCCGCCTTCATCGATGAGGAGATCAAGAACATGTTGTGCGGTCACGGGAAGGCTCCTAGTCTTGGGTTGATACTGTGCCCCGGGCGAAAGCACGCAATCCTTATGTCTCGAAATACGCGCATTGCGAAAAATTCGCAAACCCAATCCGGGGGCCGAGGCGCGCTAGAGACCAGGCGTGTCGCCTCTATCCACAAAAAAAACGGGATCCTGACGCTGGGAACAGCTGACATGATTGCCTAACCGGATCATCTGTGGCACATGAGGATGTGCGAAAAAGGATAAACCGGAGATCAACATTGCGCCCATTTCCGATGAACGTGACCCGGGCGATCATCCAGGCGTCAGAATGGCTCAAGACTCAGGAGCCTTGGGTTGTCCGTGGACAGGTCGCTGATCTTGGGGATCGGTTGCAAAGTGCAACCTCGCTGGCCTATCAGATCGGCGCTGGGACGCGGATTGGCCAGATGTCGGCCAAGATGCGTCGGGATCTGCTTTTCATCCTCGCCTATCTTCCTGCGGACATCCGGATCGGTTTTCTGATCTCGATGTCCGAGCGGGATCCAGATGCGCTCGAAGCGCTTTTGAACAGCCCCTATGATCCCAAGGCGGAGCCGGCGCTGCACAATATCGTCTCTACGATCGGAGGGCTCGCCCGGCACGGCCTGCTCGCCGACATCTTCACGCAAGAGCGGATGGACAGGGTCGAGCGGATCGTGAGGGAGGGGGTTTTGATACCCGTCAAGAAGACAGGAGATCAGATTGGGGGATAAATTGAAAACGGCTTTATGTCTTGCCGCGACGCTCATCGCGGGGCAGGCCTGCGCTGACTCGGTCTCAGATCGTATCCGAGACCTTTCTCTGGCAGTCCCTTTCGAGGCTGTAAACGCCTCCCCGCAAGATGACATCCTTGCCCATATTGCGGAAATGGGACGGCGCAGGGCGGCGCCCGCGACGGAATTCGCAGTCCCGGACCTTGACCTGGAGACTCTCATGAAGTCCCAGGGGGCGTCTGATGTCTTGATGGACCCGCGTATTCTCGAAGCGATCTCAAGGATGCCGGCAGATCGGGCGGCACAGGTCTTGCGCTTGATAGAGGACCGGCGTGCAGGCCTCAATCCGCTCCAGGACGTTCCCTCGCTTTCCTTGCGAGACGATGATTCTGGCGCGCAAGGGCCACAAAGCCTCGCCTTGCGGGGATGGGTTCTTGATCGGGACACGTCTGGTGCTCCGTTCATCCAGAACGGGCAGGACAGCGCCTCTCGTATTCTGATCGTCCCGAGCATGATCCTGGGAGATCTGGGTCGGGTCGTCGCTGTGCAAGATGATGTACTTGCGTTTCGGTTGACGCTGGAAAGCGGTGATGTTCTCGAAGGGGAACCGCTTCGGCCGATCGAGGCCGAGAGCGGGGCATCAGCCCTGGACGCCTCCCCGCAAGGGGATCCGGGATCTGCTTCCTCAGGTGCGGGATCGGATGGGGCGTCAGGAGCGACCGGCATCGACGGATCTCTCCGGCCAAAAGCCCGGCCAGAAGGACTTGCCGAGCGCGCCACAGCCATACGCGAGAAGGCCGCGGTGTCAGAACCTGTCGCACAATCATCAGACAGCGCGAGCGTGGTGAAGAGTCTGCGGCCGCGTCTGCGGCCCGCAGGACTTGGTCTAGGTCCGGCGCCGACGTCGCAGGAGAATGATGATGCGACCTGACATCTTTTTCAAAAACACGGTCATGGCGATCGTGATGAATGTCGGGGGCGCCGCGGTTTGTCTCGCCTTGAGCCTTGGGCCGGTGCGGGCCGAGCCACCCGTTGAGCCCTCATCTGCTGAACCCATCGCGCAGCAGGAAGTTTGGGCTGTCATGTCCGGCGCAAGCCTGAAGGGCACAATTGAAGGGTGGTCACGCATCACAGGCTGGACAGTTGTGTGGGACAACCCTCTGGATTACAGGATCAGGTCTTCGGCGACCTTTCATGGAGGATTCGAGGAAGCGGTAGCGCTGCTCGTAGACGCTATTCACCAGAACAGCCCCGAGATGACGGTCACCTTGTATCGCGGAAACAGTGTCATCCACGTCGAGGACGCCGCCGCTGGTCGAAACTGATGCGGCCTATCCCGCTTGACCCTTTTTCTCTTATGATTTATATTTTCGCAAACGTATTTGGGGGGGGTCTGATGACCGTTGGGATGCGCAGCGCGATCATGCGAAAAACGAGAAGCCCGGAGCTTGAGCGTCTGATCAGGACTTTGGGCCAGGTCGCAACTGATCTGCCGCGCATCTTGCGCGAGGAGAAATCGGTTGCTTTTGCCCGGCTCGACAGCGTTGAGGCTTTCGAGGCCCATATGCGAGAAACCGCTCAAATCCCGGCACATCTTGAGGCATTGTCACGTGCTATTGGGCGATCACTCCAGGTCGAAGGGGCTACGGACCACCTTTCACGGATTTTCCGCGCCCTCAGTGTGGCGCGCGGCGTCGAACCTCCGATCGCCAGGCCAGCACCTGATCCGGTGGAAGCCTGCGCCGGGTTGCCTGGTCTGGACGAAAAGGGTCTCGCTGTGCAACCGGTGGAGAATATGGATGAAGCAGCGCCATCACCCGGACAGATCTCCGCCGCAGGGGTGGGTGAGGCGGAGATCTGTCCGAGCACCGGCGATCTGATCCTCACCGCCAAGAGGACGGATCTGAGCTTTCATCCGATCGACCTCAATCTTCAGAAGGTGCGGGACGCTCTGGTTCCAGGCGGAGACATCTGTGGCCGGAGCATGTATGAAAGTTCCCGCGTGCGGCTGGTAACCGCGCGATCTGGCGGAGACGGGCCCTGGCGCTTCCAGTTTCGTCGCGGATCACTCGAGTGGGCTGCGCAAGGCGAAGGGCAGGGCCTGCGTGGTGTCGCCGTGCTGATCTGCGCAGATCGGGGATATATTCAGGTTCCGGCGCGTCTTTTGCTTGAGCGCGGGTTGGAGTACCTGATGCGGTCCACAGGGGGAAACCCGATCCTCCGGCCGAGCATTGCCGTCTACGGAGCGGAAGCGATCCTGCATCCTGGTGCAATGTCTCGGACCCGTCCAGGCGGCGCGACAAAACATGTTTTCGTCGAATTCTAAGCCAACGTCATAGACCCGATCGGCTCGAAATCGGCTGGTGTTTGGCGCGCGAGGCCGAAAGGAAAAGCCGATCATCCCCATGTCCCTAGACAGTTTCGTCAACCGCGTTTATATTATGCGAAAATCTGCAAACGGCGAAGCGGGTCTCCCTCGTCAGATTGCGAAAATCAGAAGGGTAGACAATGCTGAAACTCCTGACCGGTATTTTTTTGGGAACCGGACTGATCGCTGGGGCTGCATCCGCTCAGACAACCACCTCCACTGTCCTCACCGGTGAGGCTTCTGGCTTTGTCGCGGCAGACTCGACGATGCCGGACCCCTTCGTATTCAACGCTGTAACCGGGGTCACCCCGGACGGGATTCCGGTCGTATCCAACATCGTCACGATCAGCGGCATAACCGAACCCGTTCAGGCCAGCGTTTCCGATCGTGGGACAGGAGGCGTGCCTCAGATCAGTATAAACGGGCAGGCTTATGCTGCGACGGGAACGGTTGAAGACGGGGATTCCGTGCGGGTATCGATCGTCCCTGCCGTGGGGGTATACAGTCAGAATTACCAAGCCGAGGTTACCGTTGGAGATGGGTCCGCGATATTCCAGGTTACAACGCGGCCGGTGGACACAGTGCCTGACACCTTCTTCTTTTCTGCCGTGACAAACCAGGAGGCCGGGACACTTGTAGTGTCAGGGCCCGCGACGATCACCGGCCTTGAGGCCTCTTCTGCGGTCTCAGTGTCAGGCGCTGGTACACCCCAGGTAAGCCTTGATGGCGGGAACACTTGGGTCAGCAGCGGGACAGTTGCGAATAATGGAACAATTCGCGTGCGCTTGGTGTCTGGCGTGCTTGGCGAGACGCGGAGCGCCACTGTCAGTGTCGGTGGTGTGACGGCGACCTTCGATGTCACCTCGCGCAGCTCCAGTGACGCAGCCGTCTTGACAGATTTTACCGATCAGACCGGTGTTAACCCGAATGTCGTGGTCGTGTCAGATCCCATCACGGTCAGTGGAATCGAGACGGCCGTGAATGCTTCCGTGAGCGGGGATGGGCTGCCTGAGATCAGCGTGGACGGAGGTTCATGGGTTTCCGCCGGTACCTCCACCTCGGTCTCGAACGGGGCGCAGGTTCGCATCCGTCTCACCTCGGGGGATTTCGGCCAGACCCGGAGTGCTACGCTGAATGTGAACGGAGTCACCGGCGCGTTCAATGTGACCACGCGTCTGGCCGACACCACGCCGGACAGCTTCACACTCACATCCGTCACGAACGCAAGCCCGAGCAGCACCGTGATATCTTCCCCTGCGACCATCACCGGCATTGAAGCTGCGGCAGCCGCCACCGTATCAGGTGACGGCGCGCCCGAATTCAGCCTTGACGGCGGCACCACCTGGGCCACCTCCGGAACCGTCAGCTCAGGGTCATCCATCATCGTCCGTCTCATTTCCGGAGCCCTCGACGAGACCCGAGTTGCCACACTTACCGTTGGCGGTGTCATTACGACCTTCTCCGTTACGGTCCGTCCGCAGGACACAGCGCCGGACAGCTTCACCTTTGCGGACAAACTGGCTGCGCCCGGGACAACAGTCACCTCAGATCCGGCGACCCTGTCTGGATTTGAGGGGTCGGTTTCGATCAGCGTTTCCGGATCCGGCTCTCCGAACTATCGCATTGATGGGGGTGAGTGGATGACAGAACCGGGGACAGTGACATCGGGCCGCCAGGTCCAGATCCGTCTTACGGCGTCAAATACCGAATCAGCTTCGCGCAGCGCGACCCTTACGGTCGGCTCCACGAGTGCGTCCCTCACCGTCACAACCCAAGACATCAGTCCCGAGGAATTCTCCTTAACGCCTGTCACTGGCGCCGAACCCAGCGCACTCATCACATCCGATACGGCGATCGTGAGTGGTGTGACGGGGTCCGTCGCGATCTCTGTCACCGGAGTTATCGGGGCAGAATATCAGATCGAGGACCGCGCATGGACCTCTGCGGCCGGCTCGGTGGAGTCCAACGAGACGATCCGTGTCAGAATGACCGCGTCGGGCGAGTACGGGGGTCAGAAAATACTTACCTTGAACATCGGCTCCTTCTCTACGGAGTTCTCGGTGACGACACGGAACCAGAACACGGCGCCTGATGACTTCTCCTTTTCAGCTGCACTTGTGGCCCCCGGAGGAGAAGCCATTTCTAATCTTGTAACGCTCGCGGGATTTGAAGGGTCTGTCGCGATCGAGATCTCGGGAGATGGTTCGCCCGTCTACAGCATCGACGGGGGAGCTTATGTGAGCACACCAGGAACCGTCACTGTAGGTCAAACCGTTCAAATCCGGCTGACCGCCTCACTGACGGAGGGCGGGACACGTCTTGCCTCTCTTGAGGTCGGCGGCGTCACGCGCGACTTTTCCGTGACGACACAAGACCTCTCGCCGAACGCCTTTGCATTCAGCGCAGTCACTGGCGCCACTGCGGGGGCTCAGATCGCCTCGGAGCCGACGCAGATCTCCGGCATCACCGGGGCCGTTACGGTTTCCGTTTCTGAAGGAAATGGTGGACAGTTCCGGGTGGGATCGGGTCCGGTTGACACAATCGTTTGGGGGGATTGGTCTGACCATACCACGGCTGGGAGCATCTCCAACGGTGGATGGGTGCAAGCCCGTCTGACCTCCGATGCCGCTTTCGAGACAGCCCGCTCTACCACGGTTACCGTCGGCTCGGCATCGGCGACCTTCACGGTGACGACGGCTTCGGAGCCTGTCAGCTTCGAGTTGGCCTCCGCGAGTGTTCCGGACGGAGAGGAGGGGATTGCCTATGTCGGATTCGATCTCAAGGGCCTCGTCACCTTTTCGGGTGGCCCATCCGGCAGTGCGCCGAGTTCGGACGATCTGACCTGGGCAGTGACGTCTGGCGCTGTGCCCACTGGGTTAAATCTCAGCGCAGGATCCGGGGTCATTGCGGGGACGCCCGACGCGATCGGGGCCTACAGCTTCACGGTGACGGCAACCTATCCCGGCGGGGTGGCTGCGTCCCGCGCTTACACGATCATCGTCAACGATCCTGACGGGTCATTTGTTCTTGAGGGAGGCTGATATGCCTAGATCACGTCAATCCAAGGCCACATCCCGGACCATCAGGGCAATGCTTCTCTTGGGGTCGCTCCTGGCGGCTCCGGCCGCCCATGCCCAAACCACGATGACCCTTCCTCTTTATGGGGACGGGGTAACGGGGGTGAACGCGATTATTGATTGGGGTGATGCAGCCGCGAACGCGTCTTGTCAGCGGGTGGTGACAACGGCGGGTCAGGTCAGCTGCACCTATCCTGTTGGGGCCGGCGCCCCGCCCTACCAGATCAGGATCTCCGGGACAGTGCCGCGCTTCGGAAATGGCGATACCGGATATGCGAATGCGGATCGTATCACGCGCGTGGTCCGATTTGGTGATGTAGGACTGACGTCACTTTCTGGCGCGTTTCGCGGAGCAGAACGGCTTACCCAAGTTGCAGCGGACTTCCCGGAAACAGTCACAAATATTTCCCACATGTTCAGTGGCGCTGTCTCACTTGACGATACGAACATCCGAAACTGGGGTATGCGGACCAAAAATGTCACGAGCATGCTCTCGACATTCCAAAATGCGCTCTCTTTCTCCCAAGGCTTGGACACTTGGTGTGCAAAGCGCATCGCGACCGCAGATACAGCTGTCGGGTTCCGTACAAAAACATACGACGACGGATCCTTGACACAGATCCGAACCCGGCTCGGGCACACCGAGCAAACGCTTGATGGCACCATGAAGATGACCGCAGAGAAAGAACCTCGCTGGGGTCAATGCGGGCTCTCGATCGCTGGAAGCGCACCGCCGCAGGCTGAGACCGGTACGCCTTATTCACTTAACATCAAATCGCGCGCCTCCCTTTGGGCAAATGCGCCAGCCGATGCGAACATTGACGCGGTCACCTATCTGGTGACAGCAGGCACGCTCCCGCCGGGGGTGGCTCTGAACGCGGCGACAGGGATCATCAGCGGCACGCCGACCACGCCTGGAATATATACGTTCACGGTGCAGGCGCGGCAGGACTGACCAGAACAAAACGACCTTTGATGGAAGCTTAAGGCCAATGAAAATCTCACGTGCCCTTAAATCCGGTTTAGCCCTTGGGAGCTTTTCGATTGCCCTTTTGGGTGTGAATGCGGTCTTCGGTCAGATCGTTACAGGCTCTCAACAGCTCACGATCACCGTCGATGAGAGCACGGACACGACGCCCGATGCCTTCTCTTTCGCGTCCGCGCTTCTCGACCCTGAAGCCATTGCCACATCAGCACCAGTAACGCTTTCAGGTTTCAATGGTGCGATCGTCATTTCCGTTTCCGGAGACCCCTCCGCCCGCTACAGTCTGGACGGTGGTAGCTTCACATCTGCGCCGGGCACCATCACCCCCGGCCAGCAGGTTTCGGTCCAGGCGGCTGCTTCTTCCATTGAAGGGCAGGCGCGGATCATAACCTTATCCGCTGGGAATGGCAGTGCAACCTTCACCATCACATCCAAGGATTTGACGCCCGATGCCTTCGCTTTTACTGCGGCGACGGGGGCGGCGATTTCGACAGTGACAACCTCGAGCACAGTCACGATCTCCGGCATCAACACCACCGCGGCGGTCTCGGTGTCAGGAGAGGGCTCACCGCAGGTACGGATTGGAACCGGGCTCTGGACTTCTGGTCCGACAACCATCGTGTCCGGTCAAACGCTGGCCGTACGGCTCACCTCTTCTTCTGCCGCGACAACGACACGAACCGCGACGGTGGCGGTTGGCCATGGATCAGCGAGCTATTCGGTGACCACCCAGGCGATAGACCCCGTCATGCTTGGCCCTTCACTTTCCGAAGTCGCCTGGCTCATGGCCACCCATACGTCTTTTGCCGCGTCCCGGTCATGGGGTACGACGGCCGCCGTTTCCGGTACAGCAAGTATCACTAATGGGCGCTCGAACACTGCTGCGGCTGCTGCGGCCAATCCTGACGGCGCGGCGGCCTACTGTCAGAACCTTGAAGCACACGGCTATGACGACTGGTATCTCCCCGCCGCAGCGGAGGTCGTCAAACTTCGGTCTATCAGCAACATAAACAGATGGTCATCCACCCAGCACCCGACGACGACGACGTCAGCCTATTATGACATGTCCGGGATGACGGGAGGGGCCGTAAAGACCGGTACCGCCGTGTCAAATACGAAAACCGTCTCTTATACCGCGCACTGCGTGCGCTCCTACCTTCCGGTCATTTCCGGCGCCGACCCCTGTCTGACCACAACAGTCGCGGGGACGATCTGTACCGACGGTTCGGTCTTCGGGACCACCTATAATGGTTGGCGCCTGATCGTGACCGGTTCGGAGCATCAGGCCTCATTGACCACGATGAACACGGGCGGGACAACGCTCCCGCTGACGCTGACCCAGAACAATGGGGTGACAAACACGCCGATCCTGAATGCGGACGCGCGAAACTTCCCGCAGCCCGCTTATTGTGACAACCTTGTCGCGCATGGGAAAAGCGACTGGTACCTGCCGTCTATCCTCGAATTGGATGCGCTCCGCATCCCTCATGACGGGACGAACGCCTGGATCCACGGCATGGCCGCCTTCCCCATGGAGGGGACAGTGTTCAACATCTGGAGCTCATCGGGTGGAACCAGCACAACCTTCAAAAACCCCACAGCAAAGTCGATACGTGGAACAGGTACCGCCTCCGGAACGACCGCGGGCCACATCGTCCGCTGCATGAGGCGTGGGTAATGGTCCGTACCTTCCATAAGACAAACGGCCCCCCTCTCTGGATAGGTCACACGCCTGATCCTTCGCGGATTATTGAAAAACAAGGACAAAGCTCATGAGAAAAATGAAACAGGCGGGCACTGCCCTCACCACTGCCCTCACCGCCGCCCTGGTCGGTCTTCTCGGTGTGGGTTCTGTGAGCTCTCAGGTGATCGTCGGATCACAGGATTTTTCGATCGTGGTCGATCGTGCTCCGGACATCTGTGATGACCAAGCTACAGCGATCGGTGCGACCTGTTCTGATGGGGCCATTTATGCCGGCCTGCACAACGGCAACCGGATCTTCGTCGCCCCTTCTGGTGAGGGCGCGCGGCAATGGAAGACGACGGCGACCTATACGCCAGGCACCTACGGTGATGATGGGTTCATGAACTCCGAGTCGATTCGCCAGGTGGGGCTCAACGTACACCCGGCGGCAAACGCCTGCGCTGCGAAGGGGGCGGACTGGTATCTGCCGAGTGTTGCTGAGTGGCAGTCCATCCACGCAAACCTCACTGGTGCTTCTGTAAATCTCAGCTCCATTTTTCCAACGACCAGCCTCCACTGGTCTTCGGAAAGCTGGGGAACTGGCAAAGCGGGAACGACGCAGGAGGACAGTGTCTCTTTTGCCTATTCCTTCCGGCCGTCAGATGCTGCTTTCTTCGTCAGGTCGCGAACCTCCACTACGAGCAGCGCACTCGCCCACTGCGTGCGCCATGATGGATCAAGGGCCTATCAGGATCCCTGTGCAAGCGGTGCGCCCGCGGTTGGCACCTATTGTCAAAGCGGCGCGGTCTATGCTGGAAACGGCCTGTTCGTTGCGCCGGACCGCACGGTTGCAACCCAGTGGAAAACATCCAGAACGATAACGGCCGGGACCCAGAGCGAAACCGACGGGTTCGAGAATACGCAAGCGATCGAGGCCGCGGGTCTTTCGGCGCACCCTGTCGCCAACGCCTGTCGCGCCATGGGCGCGGACTGGTATCTCCCCGCAAACGGGGAGATCGGAACCCTTTTCACCAATTTCGGTTCCGCTCCGCGGGCTCTTCGGCACGCATTTATTGTTGATTTTGCCCGGTATCACTGGTCATCGACCGAGGTGTCAACGGACACGACCCGAGCGAAGATCCAGGCGCCGGATGGGACCGTCGCTCAGTCCCTCAAAGATTCGACAACCGCCTATGCGGTCCGGTGCATGTTCAACCCGGGAGACGCGTTCATCCCTGAGGATCTGATGCCGGATGCGTTCGTTTTGAGCTCGAACCAGAACGTCAGCACGTCTGAGCGTGACGTCCTTGTGACGTTCAACCCTGCCACAATCTCCGGGATCAACCAGCCGGTGACCGTGTCCGTCGTCGGTGACGGCTCCCCGCAACTCAGCATCAACGGCGGGGCCTGGGTCACGTCCGGGACCGTATCGGAGGGAGATCAGGTTGCGGTCCGGATCACGTCCGGACCCACATTGAATGTGACCCGTTCCGCCACCCTCACCGTTGGACAACTCAGTGTCGGGTTTGGTGTCACGACGCGTCAAGCGTCAGACTTCACCCCGGATGTCTTCGCTTTCGGGGACCTCGTGAACCAGCCCACCGACGCGACCGTCACAAGTCTGCCCGTCACCCCGACAGGTTATGAGCAGATGGTGGTCACCCCGCCCGCAGGGGTCTTGGTTTCAGTATCGGGGGGGTCATTCTCGTCGGGATCCCAAGTCGTCAACGCGGGCGATAGCCTGACCGCCCAACTGTCGACCGGCTCCTTCGCGCCACGCACGTTCTCGAGCGATATCGTGTTCAAAAACACGAGTGGGGTGGAAACGTTCCGTACAACCTGGTCCGTTTCCGTCATCCAACTCCCTGGCGATGTGGCCGACACCTTCGCGTTCAACTGGGAGTATTTCCCGCAGACTTACTTCGGGACCTTCCCCGGGAGCATCTATCAGTCTGAGATCATCACCCTGTCAGGCGGAACTGGGACGCGCCCGCTTCGTGTTCTGGAAACATCCGGACACTACAATAGCGGAACTCTGAACCGCTGGCCCCGGATTTACGGGTCGCGGATTTACTACAAGAACACCGGAACGACAATCACCACGTCTCTTACGGATGATGCGAACGCGGTCATGTGGTCGACCGCCAACACCAACCATCCCAACATCGTCACTGATATGACGAGGACGCTCAGGTTGAAATACACCCCAGCCAACCAGAGCAGCGAGACCTACTCTGTCTTTTGTGTCGCTTCCACCTGTGCGGAGCACATCTGGACGAACTCGGCAACGCGGTCTGACCCGCGGGCGGCGAACGCGTTTGATATCGTGGATATCACTGGTGCGGAACTGAACACGCAGTACACCTCCGATCCCTTCATTGTGAGTTGGTCTCCGAGGACTGCCAGCGTCATGCCGCCGAATATTCCGATCTCGATCTCCGGCACAGGTTCACCTCAGTACCGGATCGACGGTGGAGCTTGGACAAACGTGTCAGGTTGGGTCCGCTCCGGCTCCACAATCGAGGTTCAACAGACCAGCGCATCGACAGACTCCACAGATAGAGTCGCCACGCTCAGCGTCGGGACCACAACATCGAACTACGTGGTGCGGACCCCAGACGACACAACCGCGGATGCTTTCAGTCTCGCGACGACCACCGGTGCGGAGCCCAATAGCCTTTCCGTCTCGGGAGCAGTCACGATCACCGGGATTTCCACGACGGTTTCCGTCAGCGTGAGCGGGGAGGGATCTCCCCAGCTTTCAGTGAACGGTGGGGACTGGGTGACGGAGGCAACAGTCGGTCCGAATGGACAGGTCCGGGTACGTCTGACCACCGCCTCCGCGTATGAGGCATCCCGTACGGCAACCCTCGACGTGAACGGGGTAACGGCTTCCTTCACAGCGACAACTGCCCCCTTCACCTTCACCATCGCGTCTGTGAGCAACGTCGCCCTGAACACGGTGGTGACGTCTGACCCGGTCACTATGCCCGTCTTCCTGACGGCCTCGTCCATCAGCGTGACGGGCGCGGGCGCGCCGTCCTACAGCCTGAACGGGGGGGCGTTCACCACTCAGACCGGCACGATCACCGCCGGGGACGTCCTGCGGGTCCGGCAGACCTCTGCCGGCGCCAAGGACACCGATCGGGTCGCGACCGTCACGATCGGCGCCGCCTCGGCCGGATTTGTCGCCCACACCCTGCCCCCTGAGGTGTGTGAGACCGGAGCTGTTGGTTCCGTTTGTTCGGATGGAGCGATCTATGCCGGGGTGGCGAACGGGAACAAGATCTTCGTGGCCCCCGCCTCGGAGGCCGGAACGTACGCCTACATGACGTCGAACAACGCCACCTTGGGCGCCAAAACCCAGGACGGTCTTGTCAACGCCTGGGCGGTGCAGGTCGCGGGGATCAGCCAGTTCCCGTCGGCTCAGGTCTGCGCCGCCAGGGGGGAGGAGTGGGTTCTCCCCTCAGAGGCCGAGATGACCGTTATGCGCAACAACCGTGCCTCAATGCCGGCAGGGACCTTCTCCTACGCGAGTGCCTGGTACTGGACCTCGACGGAGTATGACAGCCTCGTGGGCTACGCGAACACCTCCTACCTGAGCAGTGCCAGCACCTCCTACGCGCAGAAGACGACCTCCAACCGGGCCCATTGCCTCCGGTACTCGCGTGAGGCGCCTCGCCCGGCCGTCACCGACCCCTGTGCAGGGACCCCGAGCATTGGGGCCCTGTGTGGAGACGGCAGCGTCTATGCCGGCCTTTCAGATGGTAAGCGGATCTTTTTTGAGACCAGACATTCTGCGACTGTGGCTCACAAGACAACAGAAACCTTCACCGCCGGTTCGATGTCACTGACCAGCGCGATCCAGAACCGTCATGCTATGACGATCAACGGGGGATTGGCAGTCCACCCGGCGCAGAACATCTGTGCAGCGAAAGGGTCCAGCTCGTCCGGTTCGCTTTGGTACCTCCCGGCCAGAAATGATCTGAGTGTCCTTAACACAAACCGAGATCAAGGTGTCCTGGCGCAAATGTTCAACTCGAGTGCGACTGGGTACATTCCCGCAAGCATCTGGTCTTCAACACAATCTTTGACGAGTGCGAGCCAGTCGACCTACATGCAGAAGGGCGGATCATTCATCGACACCTCTTCGAAAACCACCACCTCCACGGCTGCCGTGTTGTGTGTTCGGTTTGACTCGCCCCAAACCTATATCGACCCTTGTGCGGGATCTCCGACAGCGGGGGCTCTTTGTGAAGACGGTTCCGTCTTCGCGAGCACCTTTGACGGGCGCCAGCTCCGCGTTCGTGCCGTTTCCGGTATTCATAGCCTGAAATCAGCGAACACGAATACTATTGGGGCGGTCTCAACGGACGGGTTTACGAACAGTGGGGCGATCCTGGTCGCGGGTTCGAGCAACGCGGTTCAGCAGTGCCGCTCCCTCGGGGCGCAATACAGCTTGCCGTCCATTGAGGAGATTACGACGATCCGGGCCATCTCACTGGGCGTCTCTCCGATCAACACCTACGTCTGGACCTCAAGTGACGCGGGAGGTGGGAACGGACGCATCTCCCATACCAACGGGACCACTCAGACCACAGCGACGAAGACATCGAACTACAACGTGATGTGCGTTTCTTACGGGGCAGAGCCGAGGGAGGCTGAGAACCCCTGCCTCGCCGCAACCCCGGTTGCGGGATCTCTTTGCGCCGACGGTACCGTCTACGTGGGCAAGGTGGATGGGAGAAGGATCTACACGAGCACCGCAGATATCGGTGTCACCCGTCGGATCAACAGCGTCACAACTGCTATCCCTGGAACCACGAGCCTGACGGATGGTAAGGCGAACACCGATGCGATGGTTGGTGTGAATATGGAGGCGGCGAACGCCTGTCGGGCACTCGGGACGAGGTGGTACCTGCCGGCGCGAGATGAGCTTACAGCCCTGCGCAGCGTCACAACGGGAACTCTGAACCTGTCCCAGACGATATCCGGTAGCACCTGGTACTGGTCATCGTCTCAGTCCAGCACGACGAACAACCATACGGCTTACTTGTCTGCCACAAGTGTGTCGACTGCATCAAGGACCACGGCAAACCGCGTCAGGTGTGTCTACAGTGATGTGACCGCCGGGTACTGAACGGTCCCACAGTAAAAAGGAGGTAACAGCCCAGGTAGGCGTTTTCGATTGAGCGCTTGACGCGGGACTCTTGGCATGAATCAAGCTTCCCATGTCTCCGGCCTCTCAATCCAACTCAGATGACGGTGCATTGACCGCCGCGATTGCCG
>Ga0209702_10000669_pt1 | contig 71697 bp, 73 predicted proteins | sample FRY01_FD_187210 | JGI IMG/M metagenome (GOLD analysis project Ga0209702, IMG submission 187210) | Freshwater microbial communities from Lake Fryxell liftoff mats and glacier meltwater in Antarctica - FRY-01 (SPAdes) (version 2) | ecosystem: Environmental > Aquatic > Freshwater > Ice > Glacier... | reverse complement strand
GATACGAATATCGTTACCTTTTAACCGCATTCATGCAGCAAACCCAGCCCGCCAACAGTACCCTGCCGCCATCCGTGGCGCAGGACGGCATGTCGGCACTGCGGCGTATTCAGTCGCAGGCGCGCTATTTGTTTACACCCGCAGAGTTTGCACAACTCACCGGGCGTGAGTCCGGCAGTGCGGCGTTGAAGATGGCTTTGCAGCGTTTATCCAAAGCCGGACAAATTGTCTTGGCGACCAAAGCGCCTGCGCAATGGCTGATCGTCCCGCCTGAGCACATACACTTTGGCGCGCCACCGGTGGAGTGGTGGCTGGACGACTGCCTGCGTGCCATCGCCCCTCACTATTACCTGGCCCTGCTGTCGGCTGCCAGGCACTGGGGGTCGTCGCATTACGCCATCCAAACCACGCAAGTCATGCTGGATCGCCGCCGCCCGTCCATCACCGTAGGTCGGATCAAGGTGGACTTCACGCCCAAGAAGAACTGTGCCGCTACCCCTGTCACCAAGGTGCGCACGGGCGTGGCAGGCTTGCGCGTCAGCACCCGCGAGGCCACGCTGCTGGACCTCATCCGCCATCAGACTGCGGTGGGCGGCATGGATGCCATTGCCCGCATTGCCAAAGACTTCGCGCCCGACATGTCTGCCAAATGCATGACCGAAGCCCTGAACGCGCTCGACCTGGTGCCCACGGCGCAACGGCTGGGGTTTGTGCTCGACCACCTTGGTGCCGCTCGCCCTGCCAATGCGGTGGCTGCGTGGCTGGCTGGCAAACGCGCCAATGTTCAGCACCTGGCCTCCGCTGATACAGGAGCCCCTTCAGATGCCCACTCAGAGCCAGCGTTCAGTGACCGTTGGCGTATCCGTTTCACTGAGGCGCAAATGCAAAATATTCAGGAAGTTAAATGATCACCGCCCAGGAACTCGCCCAATGGCGACCCTTTGCCCCCTGGAGCTCAGACCTTATGGTGGAGCAAGACTACCTGCTCAGCCAATGCGTGGCCGCCATATTTGAAGACAGCTTTTTGAAAAGCCAAGTCGCGATGCGTGGCGGCACGGTCTTGCACAAAGGCCATTTGGCACCGGCAAGCCGGTATTCGGAAGACATTGACTTGGTGCTGACCGGCAAGCGCCCCGCCAGCCATATCAAAAAGGCACTCACTCGGGTGCTGGAGCCCATCCTGGGTCAACCATCGGACTCCGTCATTACCGATGTTCGCCTGGCCGTTCGCAACCTGGTAGCCAAGTCAAAAATCATCCGCACCACCTATACCTACGGCCCCACCAGCACCGAAGCCGCGCTGGCGCAGCTCAAAGTCGAGATCAATATCAACGAGCGCAAAAGCTTTTTCGACCTGGTGCCCATCGACATCGCCGTGCCCGATGGCCAGGGCGGTCTGCGCATGGTCAGCGTCCAGTCTTACGACCTGGACGAGATGCTGGGCACCAAGCTGCGCGCCTTGCTCCAGCGTGAACATGGCCGTGATTTGTTCGACCTATGGTGGTCGTGGGAGACCACCCGCAACGCCGACCGGCCGGTAGACCCAGCCCGAGTCGGGGGCCGCATTCCGGTTTTACATGCAGCAAGAAGGCAGCACCTTCAACGCAACGGAGGTTCGGCGCGAGCTAGACCTGCGCATGGGATCCAAGAAATTCCTCAACGACATGGTGGGTGGCGCTTCCGAAAGACAAGAACTCGGGTGACGGCATTGACCAGGATCAGGCCAGTGGGGCGCTCTGCGCAGCGAAATAAAAGCGGAGACCGAAGGCCGGGGGACATTCGCGGAGCAGAGCGCCTCGCTGGTCTGATCCCGCCCGCAAAGTGCCACGAATTTGGAGCGGTCGAATCTGGATCTGTGAACGCACTAGAAGCTGTGAGCATGCATCGGACCTTCCGCGGCTCGCAAGCAATCAGGCATGCGCGAACTGGGGTTCCTTTGCTTCCTTTCGAGGCCGGCCACCGCGTGCGCCATTCGCGCGCGCGGTGGCCGCCTTTACCACGCTCGTCCTTCTTCCTTGCTGCGACGCGGACCAATACTTCCCAATGTCTGCTGGGATAAATTTGGCGACGATCATGGACAAGCTCACCGCCATATTGGATTTCTCAAAAATTAGTCCGTCGCCACCAGGAGTGACACAAGGATCCGAAAAATCAGCATCCGGACTTTCTTTGAGTTGGGGCGCCTCGCGGACATCGAAAGAGCATGTGAAGCTGTTCGAATACACCACGGTCAGCGTGTGTCTGCGAGCGTTGTATGACGCGCGCAGGGCGTGTGGCTGCTCCATGGCTTTGCGTCCGTCTTCGAGAGCGCGCTCATAGTCTTGCGCTGAGATGAGTTTTCGTGTTTTCTTCATGCTTCCACCTTCTCGTCGTGTGTGATCGTTCCGTCATCCCACTTCACGCTGGCCTTGACCGCTCAGTCGTTCTTTTTATTCTGCGCATACTGTCCTGATTTAGGGATCAACCTGCCTTGCGAATTCGCTTGATCGCAAAGCTCGACTCGCTTGGATTTTGGGATTCCAAGACGCTTCACATCCTTATTGTCGAGGCAGACAGTCTGCTGCGTGCGCCACCACTCAGGTCTGCAATGGGAGTCAAGTTTCTGCAGCAGTTGGCTCGCCAGTTCGTTGATCAGATTGAGTCCAGGATCCTTTACGTTCCTTTTTAGTTTGATATCCCACAAATCCACAAAGTCATCGTCGACCATCGAGAACTTGACCCGTGCAGTCCAACCATCCTTGCTCACGAAAGTCACATGAGGAGGGTAGTGATCGTTCGGCCAAATGTGCGCGGTGATGTTTTTGTGAATCCACAACATGCAATTTAACCTATCTAGATGGGTTTGTATAGGTCAAGGTACAGTCGTCTGCGAAGGCAGAGCTTGATCTTGTTTTTTGCATTCATTATGGGTAACACCTATGCAAAGTTCAGTCAATAATTGACCTTTTTCTAAAAAAGATGCCCATGCAGACTTTTTCATCCCGCGAAGTGCAGACCCGGTTCGGGGCCGTGATGGACATCGCCAAACGTGACGCGGTAACCATTACCCAATATGGCCGCCCTGTTGTGGTCATGATGAACGTGGACGACGCACACGAGGCGATGCGTGCGCGGGCAGGTCGCCGACTGGCCGATTTTCTGGGCAAGTTGCCGCTCAATCCTGCCGCGGAGGCATTGACCGACCAGGACATCAACGCCATCGTGCATGGGCATCGCTAGCCGGGTCGTGCTCGACACCAGCACGCTGATTGGTGCCATCCTCAAGCCACAGTCCATCCCTGCGCAGGCGCTGAACCTGGCAACGGAGCATGCTGAAATTTTGGTGTCGGAAGAAACGCTGGCCGAGTTGGCACAAGTTATCCGGCGTGACTACCTGGACCGGTATCGCAGCCCGGCAGAGCGCGAAACTTTTTACCGGACTTACGCAGAAGTGGCCTTGCTGGTGGCTGTGACGAAGCCCGTGGCAGCCTGCCGCGACCCCAAGGATGACAAATTTCTGTCCGTCGCTGTAGCGGGTGGCGCTTCCGAAAGACAAGAACTGGGGTGACGGCATTGGCTAGCCAAGGAGGCTGGGCGAGCGCCCACCACGCTTGCAGGATCAGGCCAGTGGGGCGCTCTGCGCAGCGGCATAAAGGGGGAGGCCGAAGGCCGGAGGACAGCCGCGGAGCAGAGTGCCCCACTGGCCTGATCCCACCTGCAAAGTGCCACGAATTTGGCGCTGTCAAATTTGGAGCTGTCAAATTTGGAACTGTCGAATCTGGAGATGTGACTGCAAAGCGGTATCAGGCGTCCGTTGTGGGTGCAAACGGGTGAGTGCGCGCAAGTATTGCCATCACCCATGATGGTGGTTATCCGATCAACATCACGGTACCGCGCCTGGTATTGCCTCTCACGCTCTGAGTTCCGCTGCGGAGCGGCTCCGCGCAATCACATCCATGGTGATTGCAAAAATGCAAAAGGTTGATATCATTTCAACCGTGAACAACAAGCACCGAAAGACGCTTGCCTCGATCTGGACGGAACCGGTCAACGGGAATCTCGAATGGGCGCGTGTTGAAGCGCTCCTCAAGGCACTCGGTTGCCAGGTGCTTGAAGGGGCAGGTTCTTCCGTGACGTTTGAGCACGGGGGGAGCAAAGCCACCGTGCATCGGCCACATCCTGGCAAAGAAGCCCTGCGTTATCGCGTCAGGGCCGTGCGCGAGTTCTTGCAACGCATTGGAGCCAAACCATGACGAACACGATGGAATACAGCGGATATACCGCCAGCATGGTCTTCGACGGCGACGACAAGGTGATTGTGGGCAGGGTACTGAATATCGATGACATCATCACCTTTCACGGCGAATCCATCCTGGAGTTTGAGTCCAACTTTCATGCTGCCGTCGACGGCTATGTTGATGCGTGCGGGAAGCTGGGTACTGCGCCAGAGAAACCTGCCAGTGGCAAATTGATGTTGCGGATCGCGCCTGGTGTTCACGCCGCAGCCGTGAAAGCGGCAGCGCGCAGTGGAGTTAGCCTGAACAAGTGGGCCGAAAAGACCCTGGAAGCGGCGGCGCATTGAAAAAACTCGCCGATCGGGATCCATGCAGGCGCAGCCCTGTTTCTGGCAAGACGCGAACTGGCGCGAGAGCGAGAGCGAGCGCATCTCCCCAGCGCCCCCAGTTCCTGCTTGATCCTCTCAATCCTATTCGCGCGCATCCGGTCACTCAGGTAGGCCGCATAATCTTCATGGTCACCGATTCATACCTGCAACTGAGGTAACCAGCAATGAAGCCCCGCGTCTACGTTGAAACCTCTGTCATCAGCTATCTTACGGCGCGGCCCAGTCGTGATTTCCTGGTGGTTGCCCGGCAAGCATTTACACGCCAGTGGTGGGAAATACGTTCTGAGCGCTTTGATGCTGTGATCTCGGGCATGGTGATCAGTGAGATTTCTCGTGGAGACCCGAGTGCAGCATTACGGCGTGCGCAGATGTGCGATGGGTTGGAAAGTCTTGTCGTTGACGACAAAGCGATTGCGCTTGCGGAGCAATTGATCCAGCTCAAGGCGATCCCTGAGCAAGAGCCTGAAGATGCCATGCACATAGCGGTTGCTGTGTTGAACAACATTCAATTCATCGCATCCTGGAATTTCTCGCACCTGGTAGGACCCGAGGCCAAGTTTCGACTGCAAACGCAACTGAAAGATTTGGGCTACCCTGTGCCTTTATTGGCCACTCCCGAAGAGTTATTGGAGGTTTTAAGATGACCCAATTTGCGTCACCCGTTGCAGCAAAACCACCGCCCACTTCGCCTGATGTGAAATGGGTTGACCCGGTACTTAAAGAGCTGTGGGATGTTAAGCGCGCCATCAATGTCGAGGCCAAATTCGATGTGAAAGAGATTGCCCGAATGGCCAACGCCTATAGGCTTGAAAGTGTTTTGCAGCAAAAGCTTTAGTTGGATCCGCAACAACAGGATGGTCGAACTGAGCTAGCAGCCTGTCGGGCTTTGGGCATCGATAGCGAAAAAGAGCCCCAGCGAGGACAGTTTTCGCCGGATTTGCAGGCCCATAGCCCACCTATGGGACAAAAAGCCGGTGAAAAATGGACCGCTGCGGCGCTTTTACAGCCGATGCTCCCAAAGTCCGACAGGCTGCTAGGCCATTGAGGTGGATATTGACACCGTCTGAGCCGACAAAGCTGCCACAGAAAGCTGCGCTTCAGGAAAGGCTAGGTTCCAGACTCCATGTCCGCGGCTCTCATCCCGATCCGCATTCGCAAGACAAGAACTGGGGTGACGACATTGTCCAGCCAAGGAAGCTGGGCAGGGAGCCGCGTTAGCGCGCCGCGAGCCCACGACGCTTGCAGGATCAGGCCAGTGGGGCGCTCTGCGCAGCGGCATAAAGGGGGAGGCCGAAGGCCGGAGGACAGCCGCGGAGCAGAGTGCCTCGCTGGTCTGATCCCGCCCGCAAAGTGCCACGAATCTGAATCTTCCCACGAATCTGAATTTTCGATTGCAAAATGGAATCAGACCTCGCTCAGCTCGAAACTGGTCGTGATCGCCGCCGTCTTGCCGAGCATGATGCTGGCCGAGCAGTATTTTTCATGGCTCATGGCGATGGCCCGCTCGACAGCGGCCGCCGGCACGCCCCTGCCGGACACGCTGAAATGCATGTGGATGGCGGTGAACACCTTGGGATCGGTCTCGGCCCGCTGCGCGGTGAGCTTGCACGAGCAGCTGTGCACCGCATGCCGGCCGCGCTTGAGGATCAGCACCACGTCATACGCCGTGCAACCGCCTGCGCCCGCCAGAAATGTCTCCATCGGACGCGGCGCCAGGTTCTGCCCGCCGTTCTCCGGCTTGGCGGCGTCGGGCGCCCCGTCCATCAACAGCGTGTGACCGCTGCCGGTTTCGGCCAGAAAACCCATTCCCGAGCGCGTGCCCGTGTTCCCGGTCCAGCTGACAGTGCATTCCATGGTGTGATGATCTCCAATTAGTCCGAATGCACCGATTCTGCCAGCGCCGCCCGAGGCTTGCCCGCGCCGCGCCGGCTGCGCTTCATGCCGGCTTCAGTTCAGCGCGCTTATCATCGACGGCCCGTTGCACGCACGCCATGACATCCCCACACCTCACCCCAGCCGACTACCTGAAGAAGATCCTGACCGCCCGGGTCTACGATGTGGCCAAGGAAACCGCGCTCGAGCCGGCGCGCAATCTGAGCCAGCGCCTGCACAACAAAATTTTGCTCAAGCGCGAAGACCAGCAGCCGGTGCGCAGCTTCAAGTTGCGGGGCGCGTACAACAAGATGGTGCAGCTCACGCCCGAGCAGTTGGCCAAGGGCGTGATCTGCGCGTCGGCTGGCAACCATGCGCAAGGTGTGGCCCTCAGTGCACACAAGCTCGGCACCCGCGCCGTGATCGTGATGCCCACAACCACGCCCCAGCTCAAGATCGACGCAGTGCGTACGCTGGGCGGCGAAACCGTGCTGGTGGGCGAGAGTTATTCCGACGCCTACGACCATGCGGTCAAGTTGCAGCAGGAACAAGGCCTGACCTTCGTGCACCCGTTTGACGACCCGGACGTGATCGCCGGCCAGGGCACGGTGGCCATGGAGATCCTGCGCCAGCACCAGGGCGAACTGCATGCGGTGTTCGTGGCCATCGGTGGCGGCGGATTGATCTCGGGTGTGGCCAACTACATCAAGGCGGTGCGCCCCGAGATCAAGGTGATCGGCGTGCAGATGAACGACTCGAACGCGATGATGCAGTCGGTCGCCGCCAAACAACGCCGAGCTTTGCCGGACGTGGGCCTGTTTTCCGACGGCACCGCCGTCAAACTGGTGGGGGAAGAGACCTTCCGTATCGCCAGCGAGCTGGTCGATGAATTCATGACCGTGGACACCGATGCGGTCTGCGCCGCGATCAAGGATGTGTTCGTCGACACGCGCAGCATCGTCGAGCCCGCGGGCGCGCTGGCAGTCGCTGCCATCAAGCAATATGTGGCCGAGCACAAGACTCGCGGCGAGACCTACGCCGCCATTTTGTGTGGCGCGAACATGAATTTCGACCGCCTGCGCTTCGTCGCCGAACGCGCCGAAGTCGGTGAGGAACGCGAAGCGCTTTTCGCCGTGACGATTCCCGAAGAACGCGGCAGCTTCAAGCGCTTTTGCCAGCTGATCGGCGACCTGCCGGGCGGCCCGCGCAATGTGACCGAGTTCAGCTACCGCATCAGCGATGCCGACAAGGCCCATGTGTTTGTCGGCGTGACGACCCAGGGCAAGGGCGAGAGCACCCGCATTGCGGCCAACTTCGTCCGGCACGGCTTCGAGACGCTGGACCTGACCCACGACGACCTGGCGCAGGAACATATTCGCCACATGGTGGGCGGGCACTCGACACTGGCCCGCGACGAGCGGCTGCTGCGTTTTATTTTTCCGGAGCGACCGGGCGCGCTGCTCAAATTCCTCAGCATGATGCGACCGGGCTGGAACATCAGCCTGTTCCACTACCGCAACCAGGGCGCCGACTACGGGCGAATCCTGGTCGGCTTGCAGGTGCCGCAGGCCGATGAAAAAGTATTCAGCGAGTTCCTCGATGCATTGGCGTATCCCTATGTCGAGGAAACACTGAACCCCGCCTACCGGATTTTTTTGCAACAAAAGTAAACCATGGCCGCATCCCTTGAAGGCAAGCTGGTCGTCGCGATTTCCTCGCGGGCCTTGTTCGATTTCGAGGAAGAGAACCAGGTGTTCGAGCAAGGCAGCGGCCAGCACCGTGACCGTGCCTACATGCAGCTGCAACTGCAGCGACTCGAAGAGCCCGCCAAACCCGGCGTCGCCTTCTCGCTGGTGCGCAAGCTGCTGGCCTTCAACCAGGCCCCCGATCCAGCGGCTCCTCCCGGGCCGGTTTCGCAGCCGGTGGAAGTAGTGATCCTGTCGCGCAACGACCCGGTGTCCGGCATGCGGGTATTCCGCTCGGCCCAACACTATGGGTTGTCGATCCAGCGCGGCAGCTTTACGCGCGGGGAGCCGCCCTGGCGCTATCTCAGGCCGCTGCATGCCAACCTGTTCCTGTCGACCCATCTGAGCGATGTGCGCGCCGCACTGGAGGCCGGCGTGCCGGCTGCCCAGGTGTACCCGCAATCGGCACATGCCAGCGAAGCCCATCCGACCGAGGTGCGTATCGCCTTTGACGGCGACGCGGTGCTGTTCAGCGACGAAGCCGAGCGGGTCTACCAGGCCCAGGGGCTGCAGGCGTTCCAGCAGCATGAAACCGAGAAGGCGACCCAGCCACTGCTCGCCGGGCCGTTCAAGCCCTTGCTCGCCGCCCTGCACCGCCTGCAGCAGGCCGGCACGCCGACGATGCGCATCCGCACCGCGCTGGTCACAGCACGCAGTGCGCCGGCCCATGAGCGGGCTATCCGCACGCTGATGAACTGGAACATCGAGATCGACGAGGCGATGTTTCTTGGCGGTTTGGCCAAGGGCGAATTCCTGCGCGAATTCGAGCCCGATTTCTTTTTCGACGACCAGGCCGGTCACATCGAATCGGCGGCGCGCCATGTGCCGTCGGGCCACGTGGCCAGCGGCATTTCCAACCCACCCACCTGATCTTCACACCCTCTGAACCGCCGCCACGCATTGCCGGCGCGCGGTTCAACAACCGAGCATCACCATGGGTTTTTCCGACAAGATCGCCAGTTTTCGGGCCTTTGTTGCACGGGTGGTGCGCCTGTCTGCGCCCTACTTCCAGTCCGAAAGGAAATGGCAGGCACGTGGCATGTTCAGCGCCATCGTCGCGCTGAATCTGGGCTCGGTCTACATGGCGGTGCTGTTCAACGACTGGTACGGCCTGTTCTACGACGCCTTGCAGAACAAGGATCAGGCGGTGTTCTGGACGCAGATCGGCCGCTTCGGCTACCTCGCCTTCTTCGCCATCATCATCGCGGTCTACCGGTTCTACCTGACCCAGTTGCTCGAGATGAACTGGCGCCAGTGGATGACCGGCTACTACCTGCGCCGCTGGCTCGGCGGCAACGCGTTCTACCAGATGGAGCTGGCACGTTTCGCCAAGCAAGCCGGTGCGCCGCCGGACAACCCCGATCAGCGCATTTCCGAAGACGTGAACCAGTTCACCAGCCAGACCCTGGGACTGACCATGGGTGTGCTCAATGCCACCGTGACCCTGGTCAGTTTTGTCGGCATCCTGTGGACCTTGTCGGGCGCGTTCGACATCACGCTGGGCGGGCGCACGTTCAACATTCCCGGCTTCATGGTCTGGATGGCGATTTTGTACTGCGTGGTCGGCAGTGTGCTGACGCACTACATCGGACGCCGGCAGATCCGGCTCAATTTCGAACAGCAGCGGCGCGAGGCCGACTTCCGCCACCACATGGTGCGGGTGCGTGAATACAGCGAAGCGATCGCGCTCGACCGGGGCCAGAACGTGGAGAAGGAGCATCTGGGCACGCGCTTCGTGTCGGTGCTCGAAAACTACCTGGCGCTGATCAAGGCGCAGAAAAGCCTGATCTGGTTCACCTCCTTCTTCGGTCAGGCCGCCGTGGTGTTTCCGATGATCGTCGCCGCGCCGCGCTATTTCAGCGGCGCGATCCAGCTCGGCGATCTGATGAAGATCAACTCGGCGTTCGGCCGCGTGCAGGATTCGCTGAGCTGGTTTGTCGACAACTACAGCGGTCTGGCGGCGTGGCGCGCCACCACCGACCGCCTGACCAGCTTCGATGACGCGATCTCAAAGGCCGAAGTCGGCAACCCGCGCCTGCAGCAGGCCGATGGCAGCGGCATGGACGCCCATGACCTGAATGTGACGCTGCCAACCGGCGCTGTGCTGCTGGCGTCGACCCGGTTGAACGTGAGGGAAGGCGACCATATCGTGCTGCAAGGCCCGTCGGGCAGCGGCAAGTCGACATTGTTCCGCACCCTGGCCGGTGTCTGGCCCTTCGCCAGCGGGCAGGTGATACGCGATGCCGACACCATGTTTATTCCGCAGCACCCGTACTTCCCCAACGGCAGCCTGCGCGAGGCCCTGGCCTACCCGGAAAGTGCCACGCGGTATTCCACCGAAGACATGGGGCGGGTGCTGGCCGAAGCCTTGTTGCCGGACCTGATCGACGAACTCGACCGGGTCGACGCCTGGAGCCAGAAGCTGTCGGGCGGCGAGCAGCAGCGCCTCGCCATCGCCCGGGTCTTGCTCAAGCAGCCGCGCTGGGTATTTGCCGACGAGGCCACCAGTGCGCTGGACGCCCGATCGGAGGAGACGGTGTACCGTAAACTGCTGGCCATGGTCGAGAAGACCGGCGGCGGCATCGTGTCGATCGCGCACCGCGCCTCGGTGGCCACCTTTCACAACCGCCGCTGGACGCTGCAGGCCACGCCAGCAGGCGCTGCCGCGCGTTACACGCTGGAGGCTGGTGCCATGGCGCCGGCGCCCGACGCTGCTGCGGGCGGCTGAGCAGCCATGTAGGCGGCGTAGCCCCGCGCGCGCAACTCGCACGCAGGGCAACTACCGCACCCGTATCCCCAGTCGTGGCGCTGGCTGCGATCCCCGAGATAACAGGTATGGGTGTGTTCGCGCACCAGCTCAAACAACGCCGCGCCGCCCAGATCGTGTGCCAGTTTCCAGGTTGCCGCCTTGTCGATCCACATCAGCGGGGTCTCGATGCGAAACCGCTGCGCCATGCCCAGATTGAGCGCCAGTTGCATCGCCTTCATGGTGTCGTCGCGGCAATCCGGATAGCCGGAAAAGTCGGTTTCGCAGACCCCGGTAACCAGCACCTGAAGGTCGCGCCGATACGCCAGCGCCGCCGCCAAGCTTAGAAACATCAGGTTGCGGCCCGGCACAAAGGTGTTAGGCAATCCACTGGATTCCATTTGGATTGCGGTTTCTTCGGTAAGTGCAGACTTACTTACCTGACCCAGAACCGCCAGATCCAGCATGTGGTCGTCGCCCAGGCGCATTGCCCAGTGCGGGAATCTTTGGCGCAGCGCAGCCAGCACATGCTGGCGGGCATCGAGTTCAACGCGATGGCGCTGCCCATAGTCGAAACCGACCGTCTCGACCCGTTCATATTGGTCAAGTGCCAGTGCCAGACAGGTGGTGGAGTCCTGACCGCCAGAAAAAAGAACCAGAGCGCTTTGGTGCATTACCCGATGTCAGAGGTTCTCGGTCTTCTTGATCTTGCTCGGCGTGTAGGTGAGGTTTTCTTTGGCGATCTCGCCAGCCGCCGCATTCGGATTGGTCGGATTTGTCAGCACGTTCTGCTTTTGCACCTGCGACAACTCGACCGCCATCGCACTGGCCTGCCACATCGACTTGATGAAATCGAGCAACAACTGGTGAATGGGCACCGGCGGCGGTTCCTCGACCTTCTCCGGCTCGGGTCGCTGAATCGTCCAGTCGCGCGCATGGGCCGCCGGCTCCAAGCCCCGACGGATCGGGTCGGGAACACTCTGGTATACCGTAGCTAGCGTCGAGCCGAGCGACGCCCCCTCGCCAATCTTGTTGACGACACCCGGCGGGTTGGGCGTGTCAGGCGGATTCACCGTAACCGGCGGGTTGACCGGTGCCACCGGGATCACCTTTTGCCCATTCGAAGACGCCAGGTCGACGCCAGATGGGCGCAATCCTGGTTGTCGATCGACGGATGGGAGTTGCATGACAGTCCGGTTTCCGGGTTGGGTTGGGTTGGTGGACCTTTACGCCCACGTTGACTTGTTAACGGCAGAACTGGAGGGCAATTTAGGCCTATTTTTCAGTTTCTTCAAGCTGAATGCCAATTTTTTCCGGTTTAAACCCGTCCTCACCCCGGTTTTTCCATCGACGCCCGCCATCTCGCCGCCCAAAGGCTACGCCAGAACCCGGCACATTGACGCATGCACATCAAGTCCATACACTTGTGTATTGAACCGACAAATACTCAGGCACATCCAGCTGCCGTTTGTAGGTTAATTCAGGAACCATTCATGACCGACCTTGTCGTACGCCGCCTGCTGATTGACCTCGAAACCCCATTCCCTGGCCGTTGGAATGGTGGCGACGGCTTTCGCTCGGCCTTCTTCAACGCCTTGTCCATGAGTTTCCCAGCCGGTGAGCAATTCTTCATCGACGCGGTCCGGGACGGTCTGAAGACCTTGCCGGAAGAAAAGCGCGCAGCCATGGCTGCCGAAGTGCAAGGTTTCATCGGCCAGGAGGCCACACACCGGCGCATCCACGCGCTGTTTAATGGACACTTGGACCGCCTGGGCTACGACAACGAGATTGAACGCCGCGCCAACCACCGCCGCCAGGCACATGAAGGCGACGACCTGCGCAACAAGGTCGCAGCCACCGCCGCCACCGAGCACTTCACCGCCGTCTTCGCTGATTGGTTGCTGCGCCACCCGGAGGCGCTCGAAGGCGCCGAGCCGCGCCTGCAGACCCTGTGGTTATGGCACAGCGCGGAAGAGTCGGAGCATCGCAACACCGCATTCGACATGTACCAGGCGCTCGGCGGCAGCCACGAATGGCGGATCAATGTCTTCAAATACATCACGGCCACATTTCTGTACGACGTGCTGCGCCAGACGGTCCGCAACATGTGGCACGACGGCAGTCTGTTCCGCTGGCGCAGCTGGCGCAGCGCAGCAACCACGCTGTTCGGCCACGACGGCCTGATCCGCGGCAATTACGGGTTGTGGAGGGACTACTTCGCGCCAGACTTCCACCCGAGTCAGCATTCGGCGAGCCTGTCGCAGCGCTGGCTCCGCGACAACGCCGGCCAGTTCGTCTTGCTCGGCCAGAATTCCTGAGCATGAACCTCCTGACGCCGGCAATGGTGCTGGCTGCACTCGGCCTGTACCTGTGGCTTGGCCTGCCGGCCACCTTGCGTGCGCTCGGCCTGCACGCCCGTTACCGAGGCCCGCACTACCGATTGCCGGGCAAGCGTGCGCTGATCGTCACCACCAGCCAGGCCATACTGGAACCCGGCACCAAGGCGACCGGTGTGTTCGGTTCCGAGATGACGGCCCCGTATTACGCGTTCCTCGATGCCGGCATGGCGGTAGATATTGCCAGCATCAAGGGCGGCCCGGTTCCGATCGAACCCGACTCGTTCCGCTGGTTCCTGGCCGCCGACTCCGACAAACGCTATTTGAAGGACCACGTGGCACAGGAAAAGGTCCGCAACTCGCTGGCCATCGATGGCCTGACCTTCGCCGATTACCACATCATTTTTCTGGCCGGGGGCTGGGGCGCAGCCTATGACCTGGGACGCTCGAAGGTGCTTGGCGACGGGATCAGCCAGGCCTGGGCCGCCGACAAGGTCGTCGGCGGCGTCTGCCATGGCCCGCTGGGCCTGCTGCTGGCCAGGGATGCGGACGGCAAGCCGCTTGTCACCGGCCGGCGGCTGACCGCCGTCACCAACCGGCAAGTGGCCCAGCTGGGCATATCGAAAACACCGCAGCACCCAGAGCGCGAACTGCGCGCTGCCGGGGCAGTGTTCGAAAACGCGTCGGCCTGGTTTGAACCCTTTGCCAACCGGACGGTCGTCGACGGCCGACTGGTGACCGGACAGAACCAGAATGCCGGCGAGGAAACCGCCCAGAAAATGCTGCTGACCGCGGGCGGGACACTTGCACCATGAGCCCACGTCCGGCCGCTCCGAAGGGAGCTCGCACCGCAGCCCGCGGCTCGAAGGGCAGTCCAATGAACGCAGGCGCGCCTGTCGCCACCCATGTTGCGGCTTGACCTGAAGAAGACTCCATGAAGCTCCGCCGAACTCTGCCCGTGGTTCTATTGGTGCTGGCCGCACTGGCCGCACTGGTGTACGCCAACCGCTTGCTGGTGCTGCAATATTCGCTGGGTTGGCTGACCGACATCCGGCACCCGCGCGAGGCCAACCATCCGGTACCCTGGACGCAGGGTCCGGCCATAGCCGATCAACCCGTGGCAGAGCGCCCTCCGAACATCGTCGTCATCCTGGCCGATGACCTGGGCTACAACGACGTCAGCACCCATGGCGGCGGATATGCCGCGCATGGCGCGGGCACGCCGAACATCGACGCGATCGCACGAGATGGCGTCAACTTCGACCGCGGTTATGCGGGCGCCGCCGTCTGCACCGTGTCGCGCTCTGCGTTGATGACCGGACGTTATCCATGGCGCTTCGGCGTCGAGTTCACGCCCACTCCCGGCGCCATGGCCCGCGTCGCCCCCCTGCTCTATGCAGACCCGACCCGGTTGCGCCAGATCGCGGTCGATACCGACAAGGCGCAGCGGTCCAAGTCGTTCAACGAGCTTGGAATGCCCGGCTCCGAAGTCACCGTAGCTGAACTGCTCAAGGCACGCGGCTATCACACCATCCATATCGGAAAATGGCACCTGGGCGGCACGCCAAAACATCCCGAGATGCGGCCCAATGCCCAGGGTTTCGACGAGAGCCTGTATATGGAAAGCGGCCTGTACCTGCCGCAGAACTCGCCCGACGTCGTCAACTCCAAGCAAGACTTCGACCCGATCGACCGCTTCCTGTGGCCCAACATGCGCTTCGGCGTGAGCTACAACAACGGCAAGTGGTTCGAACCCGCCAAGTACCTCACCGACTATTTCACCGACGAGGCGGTCGCCACCATCCGCAACAACCGCAACCGGCCGTTCTTCCTGTACCTGGCGCATTGGGGGGTGCATACCCCCTTGCAAGCCAGCAAGGCCGATTACGACGCCGTCACCGGTATTCCCGATCACCGGCGCCGGGTCTACGCGGCCATGGTGCGATCGGTGGACCGCAGCGTGGGCCGCGTACTGCAGGCCTTGCGCGACAACGGCCTGGACGAGAACACCATCGTGATCTTCAGCAGCGACAACGGAGCACCGGGTTACCTCGGGCTGCCCGAGGTCAACCAGCCGTTCCGCGGCTGGAAGCTGACGCAATTCGAAGGCGGACTGCGCGTGCCCTACATGGCGAAATGGCCGGGGCGCATCCCGGCGGGCAGCCACTACGCGGCGCCGATGTCCAACATCGACATCCTGCCCACGGTCGTCGCGGCGGCCGGCGGCAGCGTGCCGACCGACCGCGTCATGGACGGCGTCAACCTGCTGCCCTATCTCGTTACGAACGGCAAGCGGCAACCGGATCGGTCGCTGTTCTGGCGCGACGGTCCGTACCGGGCGGTGCAGGATCAGGGCTGGAAACTGATCGTATCCGAGAACCCGAAAAAGGACTGGCTATTCAACCTCAACCAGGACCCGACCGAAAAGACCAATCTGGCGCCGCAACGCCCACAGCAAGTCGCTCGGCTCAAGGCCCTGCTGCAAGCACACAACGCGCAGATGCCGGCGTCGCTGTGGCCTTCCTTCCTGCAGTTGCCGGTGGCCATCGACAAGACGCTGGACCAGAAGGAAAGCGCCGGCGACGAATACACGTACTGGGTCAACTAGAACCCATAGCCGCCGTGCCGACACACTCCCGCCGATGGCGCGTGACCGCGCTGCTCACGTTGCTGCTGACCGGCGCGCTTATCGGAGGCGGATGGCTCTGGCGCGCAAGCATGCAAACCGCACAAGGCCCTGAATCTGCAGTGCTGCAATGCGCCATCCCGGCGCTCGCCGCGAATGCTGCGCACCCCGGAATGGTGTGGGTCCCTGGTGGAAACCTCGCCTTCGGCGACACCGTCTACCCGGAGGAACAGCCGGTACGCAGCACGCCGGTGGCCGGCTTCTGGATGGACCGCACCGAGGTGCGCAACGATGAATTCGCGGCCTTCGTCAAGGCGAGCGGCTACGTGACGGTGGCCGAGCGACCGGTGGATCCGGCACAACATCCCCACTTGCCACCGGAGATGCGCCTGCCTGGTGCCGTGGTGTTCACGATGCCCAACGCCACCGATGGTTCGGGCCGGCTGACCCAGTGGTGGCGTTATGTCCCCGGTGCCAACTGGCGCCATCCGGGTGGACCGCAGACCGACATCGCGGGCCGTGGCGCCTTTCCGGTGGTGGCGGTCGCCTACGAAGACGCCATGGCATACGCCCTTTGGAAAGGCCATGACTTGCCCTCCGAGGCGCAATGGGAATGGGCGGCCCGCGCCGGCCAGACCGGGACCCTGGAGCATGAGCAACCCGCCGGCGCCAACACCTGGCAAGGCCTGTTTCCGGTGGCGAATTCCGCCGCCGACGGTTTCATCGGACTGGCCCCGTCTGGTTGTTACCCGGCCAACGCCTATGGTCTATTCGACATGATCGGCAACGTATGGGAAATCACCGCCGACCGCTGGACGCCCGACCACGCCGGCGCGGCAAGCGGCGGCTTCGACCCGGCCCAGGCGCCGCTGCGCGCCACCGTGGCGGGCCAGCGTGTCATCAAAGGCGGCTCTTTCCTGTGCGCACCCAATTACTGCATGCGTTATCGGGCCGGCGCACGCCAGCCGCAGGACGACGACCTGGGTGCCAGCCACCTGGGATTTCGCACCGTGCTGAACGCGCCCGGGTCATGAGCCCCCGCACCGACGCGACAGGGGAACGGCGCGGCCGCAGGCGCTGGAAAATCATCGTCGCGATGGCGTTCTGCCTGGTACTGGCGCTGGGAGCCACGCTGGTTGCCGAGCGCGAACGGATCGCCCTCGGCGCTGAAGCCTACATCTACGGCTTTCCGCTGGTGATCATGGACCTGACACGCACCAGCCTGGCACTGGCGGGGGCGCCAGCCGATCCGCTGCAACGGGTCCGGGCGTTTCCCGAGGCGCGGTTTCGCGGCGTGGTGCGGCCGAACGTGGACACGCTGTACAGCTCGGCCTTCATCGACATGGACCGGGGTCCGTGGCTGTTCGAGATGCCGGCCCAAGCACCGCGCTATACGGTGATGCCGTTCATGGATGCGTGGACCAACGTGTTCGCATCGCCAGGAACACGCACCCTGGGCGACGCCGGCGGCCGCTTCCTGCTGGCGGGGCCGCACTGGCGCGGCACAGTGCCCGACGGCTTTCAGCTGCTGCGCGCACCGACGCGCATGGTCTGGCTGATCGGCCGCACCGAGACCCGCGGAGCCGGCGACTACCCGGTCGTGCACCGGCTGCAGGATGCGCTGGTGCTGCGCCCGTTGAACTTTGACGCGGGCCGTGCCGACCACACGGGCACGGTAGCCGCGCCCCCCACCACGCCAAGACCCGCCATCGCGCCGATCGACGCCATGCGCCAGATGCCGGTACAGGACTTCTTCGACCGGCTGGCAATGCTGATGGTCGACAACCCGCCGGGGCCCGCCGACGCACCGATGGTGGCCAGACTGGCGCGCCTGGGCATTGCAGCGGGGCAGCCGCCGCGCTGGGGCCCGCTCGAGCGCGGGGCAGTTGCGCTGGGTCGTGCCATCGCCGAGCGCCGGGTGCAGCAAGCACTGGATCGGCGCGCGACGCGCAACGGTTGGGTCACGCCACCCGCCATCCTTGGCAACTACGGCGCCGCCTACAACATCCGGGCGGTGGTCGCGATGATCGGCCTGGGCGCCAACCTGCCGGTCGACGCGATGTACCCCAGCACCCGCGTCGATGGCCAGGGGCAGGCGTTGCATGGCAGCCATCGGTACCACCTGCACTTTGACAGCACGCAGCTTCCGCCGGTCGACGCATTCTGGTCGCTGACGGCCTATGGCGACGATGACTTCTTCATCGACAACGCGCTGAATCGTTATGCGCGCTCCAGCCACGACCCGTTGCTGCGCAACGCGGACGGCTCGCTTGACCTGTTCGTGCAGGCCGACCCGCCACCACCTGAACAGCAGGCCAACTGGTTGCCGGTACAGGCGTCGGCGCCATTCCAGCTCACGCTGCGTCTGTACCGGCCCAGGGCCGCAGCGCTCGACGGCCGCTGGGGCCCGCCGGCGCTGAAGCGCTTAGACTGACGGCGCAAGCCCCACTGCCGGAGAAGTTCAATGCACGCACTCAATCCCACCGACTCCGCCTTTCTGTGGATGGAAACACGCAACCAGCCGATGCATGTGGCGGGCCTGAACCTGTACACGCCACCACCGGGCGCAGGCCCCGATTTGGTGTCGCGCCTGCTGGCGCGCTGGGGCAAGCAGTTGCAGGCGCAGCCACCGTTCAACCTGCGGCCGGTGCTGCGTTTGGGCATGTGGCACTGGGAGGAGGACCAGGAGTTCGAACTCGACTACCACCTGCGCCACCTGGCGCTGCCGCATCCGGGCCGGATCCGCGAGCTGCTGGTCATGGTGTCGCATCTACACGGCAACCTGATGGACCGCAACCGGCCGCTCTGGGAGGCCTACGTGATCGAGGGTCTGCCCGACGGCCGATTCGCCACCTATATCAAGATCCACCATGCGCTGGTCGATGGCGTCACGGGTGCCCGCATGATGGCCAATGCCCTGTCGCCCAGCGCCCGCGGACAGAAACCTCCGCTGTGGGCGCAGCGGCTTGACGTGCATCCCACCAGCCGGTCCACAGCCAAACCAGCTCCCGGGTTGTTGCAGCAGATCGGTGACGTCGCGCGCGCCGGACGTGACATCCTGCCCGGCATCGGCGCCGGCCTGATGGACATGCTGCGCGCCGGTGCCGGCGTGGCCGAAGCCGATGGCGCCTTACCGTTCCAGGCGCCGCCATCGCCGTTCAACGTCGAGATTTCGGGCTCGCGGCGATTTGCCGCCCAATCGTATTCGCTGGAGCGGCTGCGCGCGATCGGCCAGGCTAGTGGCGCCACCGTCAACGACGTGACGCTGGCGATCTGCGCCGGCGCCTTGCGCATGTACCTGCTGGCGCAGAAAAAGCTGCCGAAGAAGCCACTGATCGCCATGGTGCCGGTGTCGCTGCACGGCGAGACCGACGCCGGCGGCAACCAGGTCACGTTGCTGCTGGCGAATCTGGCCACACATGTCGAAGATCCGCTGGCGCGGCTGCAAGCCATCGTGCACAGCACGACACAGGCCAAGCAGCGTCTGGCCAGGATGCCGCGGCTGCAGAAGATGGCGCATGGCATGACCACCATCGCACCGCTGGGGCCAGGCATCGTGACCGGCTCGGCGCGCAAGCGGCCAGTGTTCAACGTCGTCATCTCCAACGTGCCCGGCCCGCGCCAGACGCTGTACCTCAATGGCGCCCGGCTCGACGAGGTCTACCCGGTTTCGATTGCCACGCATTACCTGGCACTGAACATCACGATCAGCGGCTACGGCGACAGGCTCGGCTTCGGTTATACCGCCTGCAGGCGTTCGGTCCCTGCACTGCAACGCATGCTGGACTACACCGACACATCGATCGCGGAGCTGGAACAGGCGGTGTCGAGGCCACCGGCCAGCGAAAAGAAGGCATCCGGTGCGCAGGCGCGCTTACGCCAAGCTCCCGCCTCGCCCCGCAAGCCCGCCGCGTCCGCCAATCCGGCCGCACCACAACGGCGGCGCAAGCTCTCTGCGCCATGACCCTGGCGGACCCGCAAGTCATCCAGGCGCTGGCGGTCGCAGCCGTGCTCACCGTGTTCGCGCTGGCCGAGATTGCGCAAGGCCGTTTCTTCGCGCGCGAGGCAAACGCGCAGGACAACCGCCTGGACATCGCGGTCACGCTGATGTTCCCGGTAATTTCGCTGGGCGTGCTGGCCATCACGAACCTGTTGTGCGAATGGCTGGCGCCGCAGCAGCGCGCGGCACTGGCGGCTTGGCCCTGGTGGCAGATGCTGGCGGTGCTGCTGGTCGCGGACGACCTGACGCAGTATTTCTGGCACCGGCTCAGCCACACCTCGGTACTCTGGCCGCTGCACCGGGCCCATCATTCGGCCGCCTACATGAGCGTGCGTATCGTCTATCGCAACAACGCCTTCTACTATGCGCTGATGCCCGGCCTGTGGCTGTCCGGCATCCTGCTTTTTATGGGTTTCGGCTGGGTCTATGTCGGCTACACCATCGTCAAGCTCAGCGTCATCATCGGCGCGCATTCGGCGGTGCGCTGGGACCAGGCCCTGTACCGCCACCGCTGGCTTGCGCCGCTGGCGTGGCTGGTCGAACGCACGATATCGACGCCGGCCACCCATTTCGCGCACCATGCGCTGGTGCAGGACGACGGCATCGGACACTACACCGGCAACTACGGCAATTTGCTGTTCGTCTGGGACGTGCTGTTCGGCACGGCTCACTTTTCGCGTCGTTACCCACCTGCTTACGGACTGACAGACGACCGCACACACGGCCCGGAGCCCTGGCTTGCACAACTGGTGTTTCCGCTGGTGCGTTCGAAACGCGCCGACAGCGTGCTGGGCGATGGTCGGCACGCGCCACCGCCGTGATCCAGAGCCAGGTATCGAACTCCACCGACGCCCGTAGCCAGGGCCAGACCATGGCCGCCGTGGCGGCGCTCAACCGCCTGATGGCCGTCATGGCGGTGCCTGCTGCTCGATCAGATAGCGCGTGATCAACCCCTGCAGGTAGGCCTTGACTTGCGGCGGATTCATCGGGCGACTCAGCGCCTGGTAGCTTCCGACAACGGCCAGGTAGAACAGGGCCGCCAAGTCCTCGGCTTTCTTCGGGTCGCCGGTATAGCGCAGGAACTTGTCGTGGAACAGCGCCATGCGCTGGGCATCGACCTCGGCCAGCATCTCGGCCACGGCCGGGTCGCGCCGCCCGAGGCCGCGCAAGGCCAGTTCGAAGCGCATGTTTTCCAGGTCGGCACCCGCATGGGCCATGGCCGATTCCAGCAGCAATTCCAGGTCGCGCCGGGGGTCGTCCGAGGCAGGCAAGGCCAAGGCCTGATTGGTGGCCTGCTCGCGCTCGCGCCAGCGCGCCAGCAAGCCAGTGAGCAGCGCCGCATGGTCGGCGAAATGCCAATAGAAGCTGCCGCGCGTCACGCCCAGCGTGTCGGCCAGCAGCAGCACCCGGACCTTGTCGAAGCCGCCGTCGACCACCGCCCCGAAGGCCGCGTCGAGCCAGTCGTCGCGGGTCAGCCGTGACGAGTCGGGCGGCGTACGGGGTTTGGATGCAGGTTTCGCCATGGCGTTACGCGTCAATCGTGTGGGTGATTCTCTCGCAGTCCCGCGCGCAAAAACCGATGCGCTTGCTGGCGCGAAGCTGCGAGCGAGCGTTGACAAACACTAGTGTATGGTAAAGTGCCCTCGCCACTTCGCCGATCGGGCAAGCATGGGCGCAACCAACCGTCGACGAACCGCACATCCCGAGCTGCTGAAATGACACCGCCCCCATGCTCTCTGTGTTCGCTGCCGCCCAAGGGGGCCGGGCGTTACTGACATGTCGATCAAGACCCTGCTAATGCCCGCCATCACGGCGCGCCTGTTGTCGCGGGACCGGCTGCTGGCGCGGCGGGCCCGCGCCGAACGCCAGCGCGTGGGTCGCAGCGAACCGCATATTCTGCAATATTTCCACCAGGTCGACGACCCCTACAGCGCGCTGCTGGCGCAGGTGCTGCCTCGGCTACTGGCGCGCTACGACCTGCAGCTGCAAGCCCATGTCGTCGGCGCACCGGCCGACGATGCGGCACCCGAACGCGACAAACTGGTGGCCTACAGCCGCAAGGACGCCCAGTTGCTGGCCCGGCACTGGCAGCTGGACTTCGTCGATGCCGGCCGTCAACCGGCAACCGAGGCCTGTGGGCAGGCACGAGGCCAGTTGGTCGCCGCCTGCGCGAGCGGCCGCTTTGCCGAGATCGCCCCGTCGGTGTCACGGCAACTGTGGGACCCGGCGGCGACCTCCCCTGTCCAGGCGCCGGCTCTAGCCGACCCGGCGAGTACAGACAAGCACGTCGCCGAAAGCGAAGCCTTGCGCCAGCGGCTGGGCCACTACCTCGGCGCCATGCTGTTCTATGCCGGCGAATGGTATTGGGGCATCGACCGCCTGCACCACCTGGAAACCCGGCTGCAGCAACTCGGCGCCCAGAGGCCCGGCATACACGACCTGATGTTCCCGCCGTCAGCCGAATTGCAGTCGCCGACGCCGGGGCCCGATACACCGGCAATCGACTTCTTCGTGTCCTTGCGCAGCCCCTATTCGGCGATCGCGGCGCCCCGGGTCTATGCGCTGGCAGCGCACACCGGCGCGACGGTGCGCTTGCGGCCGGTGTTGCCGATGGTGATGCGCGGACTGGCTGTGCCGCGCAGCAAACGCATGTACATCACCCAGGATGCGGCACGCGAAGCCTTCGTGCGCAAGATCCCATTCGGCCGCCTCAACGATCCACTCGGGCGTCCGACCGAACGTGGCCTGGCGCTGCTCGCGCTGGCCGAGCGGCAAGGACGCGGCAAACCCTTTCTGCTGTCGTTCATGCAAGGGGTCTGGGCCGAGGGCATCGATGCCGGCAGCGACCGGGGTTTACGCAGAATTGCCGAGCGCGCCGGCCTGTCCTGGGGCGATGCACACCTCGCACTGCAGGACGAGAACTGGCGCCAGGATGCCGAAGCCAATCGCGCAGCCATGTTCGCGCTGGGGCTCTGGGGCGTACCCTCGTTCAACGTGCGCGACCTCGCCGTCTGGGGGCAGGATCGCCTGTGGGCCGTCCAGCAGGCCGTGCTGCAAACACGCTGATCCCGGATCCGCAGATCCTCAACCTTTACACCGACTCACCATGAACCTGCTGCTCAAGTCTGCCTGCCTGGCCCTTTACCTGATGGCCCTCGCCCGGCTCGCCGGCGGGTTGCCAGATGCGATGTTCGCGTGGCTGCCATTGATCGCTGGATTGATGTTGCTGGCCCATGTGGCCGAATTGGCGCTGATGTTTCGCCATGTGCGGCGCTATCCCGGCCCGCTCGCCACCAGCGTCGTGCTGACACTGTTGTTCGGCCTGCTGCACTGGAAGCCGCTGGCCGACGCACATCAGCGCGCCAACCGCGCGGGGTGATCCGATGAAGCAGCGTCTGTTCGCCATCGGCCTGTGCCTGTCGCTGTGCGCGTCAGCGGGAACGGCGCTCGCCCAGACCACGGCGAAGCGCCCCAACATCGTGGTGCTGGTTGCCGACGACTGGGGTTTCACCGACGTGGGCGCCTTCGGCAGCGAGATCGCGACACCGCATATCGACGAGCTGGCGCGCCGCGGCGTGCGCTTTTCCAACTTCCACGTCGCGGCCTCATGCTCGCCGACCCGCTCGATGCTGCTCACGGGCGTCGACAACCACCGCAACGGCGTGGGCAACCTGCGCGAAGCGATGCCGCGCGCGCACATGGGACAGCCCGGCTACCAGGGTTCGCTGACGCCCCAGGTCGTCACCGTGGCCAGCCTGTTGCAGGACAGTGGTTACCGGACCTACGCGGCCGGCAAATGGAATGTCGGCTCAGAGCCCTACAACCGACCGAATCGACGCGGCTTCGACCGCTCCATCGTGCAAGGCGACACCGGCTCGGACAACTGGGACCCGCAGCAACGCTATTTGCCGCATTCCGCCAAGGTCGACTGGTTCGAGGACGGCCAGGTGGCGAAGATGCCGGCTGCGTTTTATTCGTCCGAATATTTCGTCGATCGGGCCATCGACTACATCGATTCAGGCAAAACCAGCGGCAAGCCATTCTTCGCCTATGTGGCATTCCAGGCCAACCATGTGCCGATCCAGGCGCCGCAGGCCTTCATCGACAAGTACAAGGGCCGCTACGACGCCGGCTGGGACGCGCTGCGCCAGCAGCGGCGCGACAAGGCCGCGAGCCTGGGCCTGATCCCGCCCGGTACGCCGTTCACGACCATGGCCACGAGCAAGCGCTGGAGCGAACTGTCCGGCAAGGACCGCCGCTACCAGGCGCGCCAAATGGAGATCTACGCGGCCATGGCCGACGCGATGGATTTCCATGTCGGTCGCCTGGTCAACCATCTCAAGGCGATCGGCGAGTACGAGCGCACCGTGTTCGTGTTCCTGTCCGACAACGGACCTGAAGGTGCGGACTATGCCGACGCACAGATCTGGCTGGCGACCCAGTACTCGCAGGACATTGACCGCCTCGGCGGCAAAGGCGCCTATGGCATTCCCGGCCCGGGCTGGGCCAGTGCCTCGGCCGCGCCGCTGAACACTTACAAGTTCTACGCCGGCGAAGGCGGCATCCGGGTGCCGCTGATCGTCGCCGGAGTACCCGGCAGCATGGCCAACCGGATCCAGAGCGCACTGACGCATGTCAACGACATCGTTCCCACGCTGCTCGACCTCGCCGGCGTGGCCCATCCCGGCACCCGCTACAAGGGCCAGCCGGTGCAGCCGCTGGCCGGCCGCAGCCTGGTGCCGGTACTCACCGGCCAGGCCGACCGGGTCTACCCGATGGACACACCCATAGGCTACGAGCTGTCGGGCAATGCGGCCTTGTTCAAGGGCGACCTGAAACTGGTGCGCAACATGCCACCGATCGGTGACAACCAATGGCATTTGTTCGACCTGCGCACCGATCCCGGCGAGACGCACGATCTGCGCGATGTGCAGCCGCAGGTGTTTGCACAGATGCAGGCCGACTATGCGACCTACGCGCGTGAGCACGGCGTGTTGACTATGCCCGAAGGTTACGACCCGAGCCGTCAGGTGCTGATCAACAGCATCTTCAGCTACTGGATCCCGGCCTACCGCACACCGGTTTTGCTTACGCTGGCGGCACTGGTGCTGCTCTTGCTGCTACGTCGCCATCGGCGCCGGCGTCGCGCATGACGGGTCTGGGTTACTTCGACAGCCCCTGGCCTACCGAAGACGGCGGGCCGCAGCGGCTACAGACACCCCCACAAGGAACGACGCTGGCGCTACGCCCCGACGAACGCCTGGCCTGCGTGACACGCAACACCTTGCTGTCGACGATGACTGTGCTGGGCGCACCGGGCGAGGTCTACCTGCTGACCCATTCGGCACTGCGCTCCCACATCGGATTGCCGACCACCGCCTGTGTGGAGCAGATTGAGCCGACGACGCTGCGCACGCTGCAGCGCTCGCCGCGCCTGGCCGGCGGACCTATGTGGCCCGGTGGCATGGCGATTCACCGCAACGGCGCCATCTACGTTGTCTATGGCCGCCATGCGCATCGGCTGAGCCGCAACTGCGAATTGCGCGCCAGCCGGAAGCTGCCGATCGCGCAGCCCTACAACTCCTTCGTGGTGCTGGACAACGGCCTTATCGTCACCAAGAACCTGTCGGACACGCACAACGCCAGTTTGAGTGTGCTCGATCCGCACGACCTGCTGCCTGCCTGCGCGCCCATGGTTTGCCCGGAGCCATCGATTGCACGGCTCAGCGCCATCGGCAATACGGTCTACGTGGTGGGCGTGCGTTCCATCCTGCGCTACCACTGGAACGACCAGTCGACACGGCTGGAGCGCGATACCGATTGGCAATTCGACTACACCGCCGGCACGTCGCAGAGTTACGGCTGGGACGTGGTGCTGGACGGCAGCAACGCCTGGTTCATGGACAACGGACGCCACCGCTACCGCATCTCCATGGTGGGAGCCGGCGTCAGCCGCAGTGCGAACCGGCTGATCCGGGTGTCGATGCGCGACGCGCGCGACCACAGCGCCATCACCGTGAGTGGCCTGCCCGGCGGCAGCATCACCAACCCGCCACTGGTGGATCTGCAGCGCCGCATCGTGGTGGGCTACGACAGCGCCAATCGCCACCTGGCCGCCTGGCGCTTCGATCCGCACCATGACGCGTTAGAGCCGCTGTGGCACAAGTCCGACTTCGGCTGCGCCAGCCATATGCTGCTGTACGCACAAACCGGTGAACTGCTGGTCAACGACTACCGCCGCTTGGGCGAAGAGGTCGTCGTGCTGGACATCGCCTCTGGCACCGAACAGGGGCGGGTGCGCAGCGGCGGCCTGACGCAAGGCGTGGTGTTCCCCAGCCCAGGCTGGTCGCGCGACATTTACTGGTCGTCGATGGGGCGGCTGGCACGGATATATGTCAAGAACAGGTGAACCATGACGCGCGCACGACGAATTTTTCTGGCCGGCATTGCATTGCTGGCACTGATGCTGCTGCTGGCCTACCTGCTGCGCGGCCCGCTGAGCATGGCCGTGCTGCCCCATCTCGCCCAGCAGCGCATGGCTGCCGACTTGGCCGCGCAATTGCCCGACGGTCTGCATGTCGGTCTGTGTGGCTCGGGCTCACCGTTTCCGGACGAGCAGCGTGCAGGCCCCTGCACCGTGGTGCTGGCCGGCAAGCGCCTGCTGGTCTTCGATGCCGGCAATGCCGCCAGCCGCAACATCGGCCGCCTGGGATTCAACCAGGGAACCATCGACGCGGTGTTCCTGACCCACTTCCATTCAGACCATATCGACGGTCTGGGCGAACTGCTGCTGCAGCGCTGGGTCGCCGGTGCGCACCGCACACCGGTGCCGGTATATGGCCCGCAAGGGGTTGACGAGGTGGTGCAGGGCCTGCTGCAGGCCTACCGGCAGGACCAGGGCTACCGCGTCGCGCACCACGGCGACGCCACGGTTGCGGCCAGCGGCTATGGCGCCACCACCCAGGTGTTCTCGCCCCCCGCCAACGGACATGTCGTGGTACTCAAGGATGCCGACCTGGAGGTCGTCGCCTTCAGCGTCGACCATGGCCCGGTGCATCCTGCCGTGGGCTACCGGATCCGCTACAAGAACCGCAGCGTGGTGCTCAGTGGCGACACAAAGCAATCGGCGGCCATCCTGCGCGAGGCGTACGGCGTCGACCTGCTGGTGCACGATGCCTTGTCGCGGCCGCTGCTGGCGGTGCTGCAGCAGTCGGCCACCGCACTGGGGCGACCGCACCTGGCCAAAGTGTTCCACGACATCACCGACTACCACGCCAGCCCCCAGCAGGCGGCGGCGACCGCGCGCGATGCCAAGGTGCGCTACCTGCTGCTCAACCACATCGTGCCGCCGCTTCCACTGCCAGGCATGGAAGAGCAGTTCCTGGCCGATGCGCCACAGATCTTCACCGGACCATTGCGTGTGGGGCGCGACGGTGATCTGCTGAGCCTGCCGGCCGGCTCCACGGCCATCACGCTCGATCCGAGATTCTGAGATGACCCCCACGCTCACTGCGTTCGCTGCCCCCAGAGGGGGCCCTCAGCACCTTCGGAACGGCCGGGCGGTACTGAGATGAAAAGCCCACTGCCTGTCGTAACCGAAGTGCTGCGCACGCCGGAGAGCCGTTTTGCCGAGCTGCCCGACTTTGCATATACGCCGCAATACGCGCAGGTCGGCGGGCTGCGCATCGCTTACATCGACGAAGGCCCGCGCGACGCGCCAGTGGTGTTGCTGATGCATGGCGAGCCCACCTGGTCGTTCCTGTACCGAAAGATGATTCCACCATTGCTGCAGGCAGGCCTGCGCGTGGTCGCACCCGACCTGGTCGGCTTCGGCCGCTCGGACAAACCGGCACGCCGGGACGACCACTCTTACGGCAACCAGGTCGCCTGGATGAACGCCTGGTTGCAGGCGGTGGACCTGCACCGGATCACACTGTTCTGCCAGGACTGGGGTTCGCTGATCGGCCTGCGCATGGTCGTGGGCGCGCCGCAGCGTTTCGCCCGCATCGTGCTGGCCAATGGCGGACTGCCCACCGGCACTGGCCATACGCCGCGCGCGTTTCTTCTCTGGCGCGCCTTCGCGCGCTGGAGTCCGTGGTTTCCGATCGGGCGCATCGTGAACTTCGGCTGCGTGCAGGCCCTGCAAGCCGGTGAAATGGCGGCTTACGACGCGCCATTTCCGACCCGCCGCCACCGTATCGCTGCCCGACTGTTGCCCGGCCTCGTGCCTGTGAGCGCGGGCGATCCGCAATCGCGTAACAACATTGCGGCCTGGGAATTCTTCGCACAATGGGAGAAACCTTTCCTCACCCTATTCAGCAGCCGCGACCCGGTCACCCGCGGCGGTCATCGGCTCTGGCAGAAGCGGGTTCCGGGTGCGCAGGGGCAGCCCCATGCCATCACCCGAGGCGCTGGGCACTTTCTGCAGGAGGACAAGGGGCCTGAATTGGCACAAGCGATCGTGGCATTCATGCGTGCACCGCCTGCCGGCTCCGGTACGATGCAGGCATGAGCAAGTCCAAAAACAAGAAGTCCGACAAGGTCGACAAACTGGGCAAGTCGGCCTATTTGGAGCAACTCGAGCCGCTCCAACTGCAGCTCAACGACATGGCGCGCTGGCTGCAGTCCAGCGGCAAACGCCTGATGGTCGTTTTGGAAGGCCGTGACACCGCGGGCAAGGGCGGTGTCATTTCGGCCATCGCGGAAACGCTCAATCCGCGCCAATGCCGTGTCGTGGCCCTGGCAAAACCCAGTGACCGGGAAAGCACCCAATGGTATTTCCAGCGTTATGTGCCGCATCTGCCCGCCGCCGGCGAGATCGTGTTGTTCGACCGCAGCTGGTACAACCGCGCCGGCGTCGAGCGGGTCATGGGTTATTGCTCTGAAGCCCAGGCCAAGGCTTTCCTGAAGCAGACGCCGGTGTTCGAACAGTTGCTGGTCGACGACGACATCCTGCTGTTCAAGTACTGGCTGACCGTCGACCAGGAGCGGCAGGAAGAACGATTTGCCGAACGCCTGGCCAATCCGCTCAAACGCTGGAAGCTCAGCCCGGTCGACCTGCAGGCGCGCACCCGGTACGCCGACTACGGCCGCGCCCGCGACAGCATGCTGCGCGCCACGCACACGCCACATGCACCCTGGGCCCTGGTGGACTTCAACGACCAGCGACGCGGCCGCATCACACTGATACAGCACCTGCTGGCGCATATTCCGGAACATGCGGTGGCCGAACCGGAGATCGATCTCCCGCCACTGGGTCACGATCCATTGCGCGAGCGATTCGGCACCCCCCTCAAACCCATAGCTCCGGTCGAATGACACCCTGGCAAGCGCCGCGCCAGCGGCGCGCCCTGGAGCCGGGTCACCCAACTTGCAACACATGAATATGCGTAGGCGCCAGGCCGCCATGCCGTTCATCATGATCACCGTGCTGATCGACATGCTGGCGATCGGCCTGATCATTCCAGTGCTGCCGGCCCTGGTGGGATCGTTCAGCACCTCGCAGGCGGACCAGGCCTACTGGTACGGCGTAGTGGCCTTTGCATTCGGCATCGCCAGCTTCTTCGCCTCGCCGGTGCTAGGCGGCTTGTCCGACCGCTATGGACGCCGACCGGTGTTGCTGCTCGGCTTTTTCGGCCTGGGCGCCAATTTCTTCCTGACCGCGTTCGCCACGAGCATCTGGATGCTGATTGCCGCGCGCCTGATGGGAGGCGCCTTGCAGGCCAATGCGGCAGTTGCCAATGCCTATGTGGCCGACATCACCGCGCCCGAGGAGCGAACCCGGCGTTTCGGCCTGCTCGGCGCAATGATGGGTCTGGGTTTCATCATCGGCCCGGTCATGGGTGGCCTGCTGGGCGCCATCGATCTGCAACTGCCTTTCCTGGTCGCCGGCGGCCTGACGATGGTGAACTTCACCTACGGCTACTTCGTGTTGCCGGAGTCGCTGCCGGTATCGAGTCGCAAGCCATTCCGGTTGCGCTCGGCCAATCCGTTCGCGTCGCTTCGTGCATTGGTGCAGCTCAAGGGTGTGGCGCCGTTGGTGGGGGTGGTGGCTTTCAGCGGACTGGCCCAGTTCGTGCTCTACACCACCTGGGTGCTTTACACCACATTCAAGTTTGGCTGGGGTCCGCTGGAAAACGGCTGGTCGCTGGCCGCAGTGGGCGTCGCGTCGGTGCTGGTGCAAGGCTTTCTGCTGCGCCACCTGCTGAAATGGCTCTCGCCCCAGCGACTCGCGGTGTGGGGCCTGTTCTCGTCGGCACTGGCGTATGCCATGTGGGGTGCTGCCACCGAGGGCTGGATGATGTTCGCGGTGATCGGTGTCAATCTGCTGGGCGGCACGGTGGCCGCAGCGGTGAACAGCATGATCTCGGCTGCCGCGGACAGCCGCAGCCAGGGTCAAACGCTGGGCGCCGTCAGTTCACTGGGCAGCCTGATGGCCGTGCTCGCGCCGATGTTCGGTGCGCCGCTTCTGGCCGTGGTGTCACACCTGCCGCGTGGTGATTGGCGCATCGGCGCCCCGTTCTTCTTCTGTGCGGCGCTGCAATCGGTGTCGCTGTTGCTGGCCTGGTGGCACATCCGGCGCCACAACCAACTGGCAACGGCCTGAGCGCCCACTATCAGCGCTTGCGCCAATGGTTCAGGCCTGCTCTTTGACCGTGATCCGCCACAAGGTGCGGGCATCGGTCAGGTCGGTCAGCGGCGCCGCGTGCAGCAGTTGCGCGTTGTCCCAGACCACTACATCGCCGATACCGTACTGGTAGGTATGGCGGTAACGCATGGCCGTCGCATGGGCCTTGAGTTCGTCCAGCAACACAACGGCCGGCGCATCGTCCATGCCATCGATGCCGAACGAACTGCCGGACACACCATACAAGGATTTGACCCCGGTGTGGGGATGGGGCCGCACCAGACGATGGCGGACCCAATCCACCTTTTTCTTCTGCTTTTCATCGAGCACCGAGGCCACGGTACGCGACTGCACATTCAGGTCGTCCCGATTGCCGTAGTGGTGGCGCACCACCAGATCGTCGATGCGCGCGCGCATTCTTTCCGACAGATCGGCATAGGCCTGGGTCTGATTGGCAAACGTGGTGCCACTGCGTTCGCGCGGCATCTGGATCGCATACAGCATGGTGCAGCGCGCCGGCACCGTCAGATAGGAATAGTCGGTATGGAAATACGTGCCGGCATCGAGCAGACCAATCGGTTTGCCATCGCGTTTCACGTTGGACAGGATCAGGATGTTGGGGTCCTGTGCATGGTGAAAGGTATCGATCACATGCGGCTCGGCCGGTCCCCAATGACGCGAGAAGGCCACAAATTGCGGCGGCGACAAGGTCTGGCCGGGTAGCACCACGAAGCCATGCGTGTGCAAGGCCTGTTCGAGCGCGGCGAACTGCTCCGGGTTCAGCCCCTGCGACAGGTCCAGACCTGTGATGCGTGCGCCACCGGCATCGGACAAGGCTTCGATCTGTAACATGCCAGTCCCCCTATCAAAGACCGGTGGCCAGGAATCCACCATCGACGGCAATGCTCTGGCCGGTGACGAAGCCCGCCGCATCGCTGGCCAGGTAGATCGCCGCCCCCACCAGCTCGTCGACTTCGCCGAAACGGCCGGCTGGCGTGCGCGCCAGCGCCAGCGCCTTGCGCTCGGGCGACATCTTGTCGCGGTTGAGTTCGGTCATGAAGAAACCCGGCGAGATAGCGTTCACCCGCACACCTTGCGCGGCCCATTCGGCGCCCAGGGTTTGCGTCAGGCTGTACACCCCCGCCTTGGCGATGGCATACAAGGCGCTGCGTGGCCATCCGCGATGCGACGACAAGGAGGCAATGTTGATGATCGCGCCACGGCCGCGCCCCAGCATGTGGCGACCAACCTCGGTGCAGGCAAAGAACACGCTCTGCAGATCGGTGTCCATGATCTGGGCCCAGTCGGCGCGGCTGAACTCCAGCGCCGGCTTGAGCAGCGTGACGCCCTGGCAGTTGACCAGTATGTCGATGTGCCCCAGGTTCGCCAGCGTGATGCCGACCAGGCCGCGCAAGCCGTCCTCGTTGCTGACATCGGCCTGGTAGCCCGATACCGCGCCGAACGTGGCCAGTTCGTCGAGCGCCTTGGCCAGCTTTTCCGGATCGCGACCGGCAATCACGACCTGGGCGCCGGCTTGCAGGTAGCCGCGCGCAATGGCCTTGCCAATGCCGCTGGTGCCACCGATGACCAGCGCGATCCGGTCCTGCAGGGAAAACGAAGCTGCGGGGTTCATGGCCTTCCTATTTGACGAGCTCGGGTGAAATCAGCTGCGGCAGGATCAGTGTGACCTCGGGCCACAGGATGATGCCCACCAGCACCAGCAACATCGGCACCAGCATGATCATGGTGTCCTTGATGGCATAACGCAAGCGTACCTTGGCCACCGAACACGCCACCATCAGGCACAGACCATATGGCGGCGTCACCAGGCCGAAGGCCAGTGAGACGATGCCGATGATGGCGAACTGAATCGGGTGCATGTCGACCGACGCCACCAGGGGCTGCAGCGTGACGCCGACGATGATGATGGCCGGGATCGCATCAAGAAAGCAGCCGGTGATCAGGAACACCGCGGCAATGAAAAAACCGACACCGGTGATGCCCAGGTTCCAGGCGGTCACGTTCTCCAGCAGCGCCTTGGGAATCTGGTAATACGCCAGCAGCCAGCCGAATGCCGATGCAGTACCGACACAGAACAAGGCGATGGCCGACAGCTTGCCGGTTTCCGACAACGCCTCGACCAGGCGCTTGAGGTTCATTTCGCGGTACACGAATGCGGTCAGCGCCAAGGCGTACAGCACCGCGACCGCAGCCGATTCGGTAGGCGTGAACCAGCCCAGCAGGATGCCGCCGACGATGATGAACGGTGTCATCAAGGCCGGCACCGAGCGCAACATGGCCAGGAAAAATTCGCCCAATCGCGCACGCGGATAGACCGGATAACCGCGCCGCACCGCATAGACGTGCACCGTGGCCATCTGCGCCCCGGCAATCAGCAGGCCCGGAATGATGCCCGCCAGGTACAAGGCGCCGATCGACGTGGAGATAACGCCACCCCAGACCACCATCAGGATCGACGGCGGGATGATCACTGCCAGCGTCGACGACACAGCCGTTACGGCAATCGAGAACGACAGGTCGTAGCCCTCCCGGGTCTGCGCGTCGATGAAGATCTTGCTCTGGCTCGCGGAGTCGGCGGTGGACGAACCGGAAATGCCGGCAAAGAACACCGACAGCACAACATTGATCTGCGCCAGCGCACCGGGCATGTTGCCCACCAGCGTGCGGGACAACACCACCAGGCGGTCGGTGATACCACCGATACTCATGAGGTTGGCGGTCAGCAGGAACAGCGGCACTGCCAACAGGATGAACGAGTTGTATGACTTGAAGGTCTCGTTGAACAACATCATGGGCGACAGGCGCGGCTCGTAGGCAAGTATTGGCAGGCAAGCCAGACCGAGCGCGAACGCGACCGGCACCCGCAGCACCAGCAACAGGAAGAATGCCCCGAACAATGCGGCGGCGGCCCAGCCGGGCGTCAGCATGGCCTGCATCATGACGCGTCCTTTGCCGCCAGGGTGCGGATGTCGGCGATGAAATGTTCACCCAGAAAAACGGCCCACGTCAGCCCGGACAAGGGCCAGGCAATAAAGATGTAGGTCATCGGCAATTCGGCCAGCTCCGAACTCTGGTTCCAGCCGAATTGCACGAACTCGATGCCCCACCACATATAGACCAGCGCAAAAACCAGCACCAGCAGGTGCGAGACCATGCGCAGCATGGCGTTGGCGCGCGGCTGGAGCGTCGGCCAGACGTCGACGTCGAAATGCGTGCCTTCCCGCACGCCAATCATTGCGCCGAGCATGACCATCCAGATGAAGACGAACCGGGACAACTCCTCGGTCCAGATGTAGGACGGTATCAATTGCGTGTACCGGGAGATGACCTGCATCGTGACGGGCACCAGCAACACGGCCACGGTGCCAACCAGCAGCCAGCCGAGCACGGCCACGTAACCGTCGAGTATTTTTTTCATGCAACGCTCACAAAAAAAACGCGCCGACCCGGAGACTCCGGGCGGCGCGATAACCAGGTGAATTATTTGACGGCGAGAATCTTGGCGTGGATCGCTTCGGCGCCGATTTCCTTGGCGTAGGCCGCCATCACCGGATCAACCAAGGCCTGCATCTTGGCGCGGTCGGTAAACGGGATGCGCTTGAGCTTGCCGGCCTTCTCCAGGGCTTCGAGCTTGGCGGTATCTTCGGACGACTCGATCTGACGACCATAGGCGCCGGCTTCCTTGCCCGCCTTGATGATGGCGGCCTGCAGATCGGCGGGCAACTTGGCAAAGGTCTTGCCGGAGAAACACAGCGGACGGATGGTGATCGCGTGCTGCGTCATGGCCAGGTCGGGTGCGACCTCGAAGAACTTCATCTGCTCGACACCGGCGGCCTCGTTTTCACCGGCGGCAATCACGCCGTTCTGGATCGCGTTGTAGACCTCGTTGTAGGCAATCACCGTCGGCGACATGCCAACCGCAGCAAAAGTGCGGCTCCAGATCGGCGCGCCCTGCACGCGCACCTTCAAACCCTTGATCTCGGCCAGGTTGCGAACCGGCTTGTTGGCGAAGATGTTGCGCGTGCCGCCGCCGGCATAGCCGATCAGCATGACCTCGGCCTTTTGCGCCACTTCGTCGGCAATCGGCTTGAGGATGTCGGCGTCCAGCACCTTGTTCCAGTGGTCCAGGTCACGGAACAGGAACGGCGCATCGATAAAAGGGGCCGCCTTGGAGAATGTCGACATGTGGGCCGGCGACACGATGGCGAAATCGACCGCCTTGCCCTGGTTCATGTAGGCGAAATAGTCCTTCTCCAGGCCCAACTCGCTGTTCTTGTGCATGACGAAATTAATCGGCTTGCCGTAGTACTTGGTGACCAGCTCACCGAACTTCACCAACGACTTGGTGAAAGCGTGGTCGTCGTTGAACTGCGAGGCACCGTGCAGCGTGATGGCTTGCTGCGCACTGGCCGCAAAACCGACCGCGGCCAATGCCAGCGCTGCAATGGTGGAACGTAACCGGCCACCCGAAACGAATTGGTTCATGTTGTCTCCTGCTGCGACGTGTTTGCGTCGCGTGGTTGAATGCGCCGCCTTTACGGATGCGACCCAGCCACTGTAGAAAGATGGCCAGCTTCTGTCAATCATCATATGATAGGGTGTTCCCTAGGTTTATTCACTTTACCAATCGGCCGCGTCACCTTGCGTGAATGCGCGGGACCCGTGCGCGATATTGCAGGCCCCCCGCCACCCAGCGTCGTCCTGACATCAGCCTCGCTGGCTAAAAGTTGCGCGCGTCCATTACTTCTTCAACGCCGCCTGCCAGGCGGCATCGGCTTGCTGCCGATAAGCCTTCCAGTCCCCGGTGAGCCAGCGCTGGCGACCGCTTTCGCCATAGAACAGGTACAACTGGTCACCAAAGAAATCCCAGATCGTGCCATCGGTCTTGATCAGCCCCTCGCCCAGCGACAAGGCATTGGCACAGAAACCGTTGTAATGCGGAATGTATTTCGCCGGGTCGGCCGCGAAGCGGTCGGCGCTCTCACGCGACGCAAAGCGCCAACTGGCGCCCAGGTAGGAGACCTCGAAGCGCGAGTCCCCTTCCAATACCCGATGCGATTGGCGCTGCGCCGGGGCGTGGTACGACACCGTGTCCTGCCCGCCAATGGCGGTATTGCCGAAAAAACTGGTGCTGACCGGCTCCGCCGCATGGGCTGGAACGGCGACAAGAAACCATAACGACAGGGTGAAAAAAAAGCGTCGCAGCATCGGGGCCTCCTTGAATGATGGTTTGGCTCTGACCGACCGACCGGTCGACACGGCACTTGGCCGGCGTCGGCCAGGTCAATGAACTTGGTCGCCGGTGCCGGACGATGCTTACACAGCAGTTGCGCCGCGGCCACCGCTTGTTACATAGCCTTGATCGCCGGAGCGCCGACAATACGGCGCCGGCAACTCGCCGCAATGCAATAACGGAAAGGTCGATCAAGCGTGTTCAAGAATCTCATGGTGTACCGCATGGTGTCTGCATGGACGATGACGCAGGCACAACTCGAAGAGGCGCTGGACAAGGCGCGCTTCGCCCCCTGTGGTGCGTCGCAGGAAAAATCGGTGGGATGGATGGAGCCTCGCGGCCAGGCACACGGGCCGTTGACCGAGGTGATCGGCGGCCAATGGATACTCCAGCAAATGGTCGAGACCAAGGCCGTCCCCGGATCGGTGGTCAAACGCAAGGTCGAGGAGCGGGCCCAGCAAATCGAGGCCACCACCGGCCGCAAACCCGGCAAGAAGGAAAAGCGCGAACTGGCCGAAGACGCACGCCAGGCCTTGCTACCGATGGCTTTCACCAAGCAGTCGACGGTGCGGGTCTGGATCGACCCACAAAATGCCCGCCTGGTGCTCGATGCCGGCAGCCAGTCCAAGGCCGACGAGACCATGACGGCCCTGGTCACGGCCATCGACGGCCTGGCGGTGCAGTTGGTCGACACCAAGACCTCGCCCGCCGTGGCCATGTCCGAGTGGTTGTCGACGCATGAGGCGCCACCGGGCTTCAGCGTCGACCGCGAATGCGAACTCAAGGCGCCCGATGAATCGCGCGCAGTGGTGCGCTACACCCGCCATGCGCTGGACACCGACGAGGTCAGCCAGCACATCACGATGGGCAAGGTGCCTACGCGCCTGGCGCTGACCTGGAACGACCGGGTGTCGTTCGTGCTGACCGAAGCCCTGCAGCTCAAGAAGCTGGCCTTGCTCGACGTGGTGCTGGAGGACAAACCCACCGCGGCCGGTGACCGCAAGGATGACGGCTTCGACACGGATATAGCCCTGATCACCGGTGAATTGCGCCAGTTGTTGCCGGCCCTGTTCGAAGCGCTGGGCGGAGAAGCCCAGCACCCTTGAGCCCTGCGCCGTGCCAAGCCCGCCTAGACCGACGCTGCTGATCGTCTACCACTCGCACACCGGTGGCACGCAGCAGATGGCAAGCGCAGCGGCAGCCGGTGCGGCGCGCGCGGACGGTCTGCAGGTACGCCTGTTGCATGCCGACGCGGCCGGCCCCGACGACCTGCTGGCGGCGCAGGCCTACCTGTTCGCGACGCCGGAAAACCTGGCCGCCATTGCCGGGGTCATGAAGGCATTCTTCGACCGCTGCTACTACCCGGTACTCGGCCGTATCCAGGCCCGCCCCTACGCGTTGCTGGTATGCGCGGGCAGTGACGGCAGCAACGCCGTGCGCCAGGTCGAACGCATCGCCACCGGCTGGCGCCTGCGCAAGGTCGCCGAGTCGCTGATCGTCTGCACCCATGCCCAGACGCCCGAGGCCATCCTCGCCCCCAAGACCATCTCGCCGCAGGAGCTACAGGCCTGCGCGGACATCGGTGAAGCCCTGGGCCAGGGCCTGGTCATGGGCGTGTTCTGATCGCGGCTCATGCCGCCCATGCCATCATCGACGAATGCTCCAATCGCTGAAGAACCTGTTCGACCGCTTGAGTCCGTTGCCGGCCGATGCTGATCGGCGCACGCAAGACCACTCCTTGCAGCTTGCCCGGATTCGCGCCCGCGATGCCGCCGGCGCGGTTGACGGGCAAGCACCCACGGCGGGCCACTCTCGGTCTATGCCAAAAGATTGACCCACGGAGGTTTCATGGCATTGACGCCCGCGCCGGCCACCCCGGCAACCCCGATAGTTTCGATTCGTGGCCTGGGCAAGACCTATGCCGACGGGTTCGAAGCCCTCAAGAACATTAACCTGGATATCCGGCGCGGCGAGATCTTCGCCCTGCTCGGCCCCAATGGTGCCGGCAAGACCACCTTGATCAGTATCGTCTGCGGCATCGCCAATGCCAGCTGCGGCGAGGTCATCGCCGATGGACACGACATCGTGCGCGACTACCGCGCGGCCCGTTCCGCCATAGGTCTGGTGCCACAGGAACTGCAGACCGACGCCTTCGAATCGGTATGGGCCACGGTAAACTTCAGCCGCGGCCTGTTCGGCAAGGGACCGGACCCGGCCTATATCGAAAAGGTGTTGCGCGACCTCTCGCTGTGGGACAAGCGCGACAACAAGATCATGACGCTGTCGGGTGGCATGAAACGCCGCGTACTGATCGCCAAGGCTTTGTCGCACGAGCCGCGAATCCTGTTCCTGGACGAGCCCAGCGCCGGCGTCGACGTCGAACTACGCCACGACATGTGGCGCATGGTGCGCAAGCTGCGCGAAGGCGGCACGACCATCATCCTGACCACCCACTACATCGAGGAGGCCGAGGACATGGCCGACCGCATCGGTGTCATCAACCGGGGCGAACTCATCGTGGTCGAAGACAAGCAGGTGCTGATGCGTACTCTGGGCAAGAAGCAGCTGACGATCAGTCTGGCGCATCCGCTGGCGCAGATTCCGGTGGCCATGGCCAGCAAGGCACTGGAGCTTTCTACCGATGGTCTGACGCTGACCTACAGCTTTGACACCCAGCAGGAGGAAACCGGCATCGCCGGTCTGCTGCGCAAGCTGGGCGACAACAGCATCGAATTCAAGGACCTGCGCACCAGCGAAAGTTCGCTGGAAGACATTTTTGTGAGCCTGGTTCACCGACCAGCGGAGGTGGCGGCATGAACTGGCATGGCATACGCGCCATCTACCGCTTCGAGATGGCGCGCGCGTTTCGCACGCTGATGCAAAGCATCGTCTCGCCGGTGTTGTCGACCTCGCTGTATTTCATCGTGTTTGGCACCGCGATCGGCTCGCGCATGGGCAATATCGACAACATCAGTTATGGCGCTTTCATCATTCCGGGCCTGGTGATGTTGTCGCTGCTCAACGAGAGCATCTCGAACGCCTCGTTCGGCATCTACATGCCCAAATGGTCGGGCACGATTTACGAGTTGCTGTCAGCGCCAGTGTCCTGGATCGAGGTCTTGCTGGGCTATGTCGGGGCGGCCGCGAGCAAGTCGATTCTGCTCGGCCTGCTGATTCTGGTCACCGCCCGGCTGTTCGTGCCCTATGAAATCGCGCATCCGGTCTGGATGCTGACCTTTCTAATACTGACCGCCGTCACCTTCAGCCTGTTCGGTTTCATCATCGGCTTGTGGGCGGACAATTTCCAGAAACTCCAGGTGGTTCCGATGCTGATCGTCACGCCGTTGACCTTCCTCGGTGGCGCTTTCTACTCGATCAGCATGTTGCCCCCGCTGTGGCAAAAGATCTCGCTGGTCAATCCCGTGGTGTACCTGATCAGCGGATTCCGCTGGAGCTTCTACGGCGTGGCCGACGTGCATATTGCCGTGAGCACCGGCATGACCCTGGCCTTCCTGGTGATTTGCCTGACGATCGTCTGGTGGGTGTTCAAGACCGGGTACAGGCTGCGGCGCTGAGGCCGGCGGCGGCTTGTCGCTGCCGTGCGTCGCCGGCGCAATCAGACCGGCAACCCGGCCACGTAGGCCTTGGCGTCGGCCAGCGCCATCGGCCGCGCAATCAGATAACCCTGCGCCTGGTCGCACCCCAGGCTCTTGAGCAGGTCGCGCTCCTGCTCCCGCTCGACGCCCTCGGCGGTGACCAGCATGTTCAGGCTGTGTCCCAGATCGACGATGGTGCGCAGCAAGGCCTGTGCATCTGGATCCAGGTCGGCGCGCGCCACGAAGCTTCGGTCGATCTTGAGCTCGTCCACAGGCAGCTTCTTGAGATAAGCCATCGAAGAATAACCGGTTCCGAAATCGTCAATCGACAGGTGTACGCCCATGGCGCGCAAGGCATTGAGCACGGGCATGGCGCCGTCGGCATCATCCATCAGGCTACTCTCCGTGATCTCCAGTCGCAGGCCATGCAACGGCGCCTTGTGCAGCAGGGCCATTTGTGCGACACGACTGGCGAACGTGGCGTCCTGCACGTCGTGGGCGCTGACATTGACCGCAATGTGCATTGCCGGTCGATGCTGTTGCCAATCCGCCAGCAGACGCAAGGCGGCATCAAGCATGGCGCGGGTGACCACGCCAATATGACCCGTGCGTTCGGCAAACGGAATGAACTCGGCGGGAGACACGAAGCCGTGTTGCGGATGGCGCCAGCGCACCAACGCCTCCATGCCCAGCACGGCTGCGGTGCGCAGACTTTGTTTGGGTTGCAGCCACATCTCCAGCTCACCAGAGACTGCCGCGCCGCGCAGGCTTGACAACAGGCTAAGCTGACCGGCGCGGGCCTGGGCATTGAGCGGCACATGCCAGGCCAAAGCGTGTTTGCGTTGTTTGGCGTCACCCACCGCAAGCTCCGCCTGCTGCATCAATGCGTCAAAGGCCAAGGCCGGTTGGTCCAGACTGTCGGCCAAGCCGTAGACCAATTGCGCATCGACGACCTGGCCGTCACATTCCAGCGGCTCGGCCAGCATGTGGTCGATGCGCTCGATTTCGCGCTCCATGTCGTGGCGATCCATCTCCGCGCATACCATCACGAACACGCCGCCGGCCATGCGCCCGAGCACGCGCGTTGATCCGGCGGGGCCCACCGCGGCGCTCGCCACACGCAGCCGATCCGCAATCTGCGTCAGCAGGATGTCGCCGGTCTCGAAACCCAGCACTTCGTTGACGGTGCGCAGTCGCGCCACGTCCATCAGGACCAGGCCCATGCGTCGCGGCGCCAGCCTGCGCGCGATTTGGCGCAGCCCGTTGCGGTTGGGCAGGTCGGTCAGCCGGTCGACATAGGCCAGGTATTCGATTTCGGATTCACGCGCGGCGACCGCCGTCGCCATGGCATTCATGGCCTGGGCCACATTGCCCAGTTCGTCGCGGCTGGGGATGGACACCCGTGCCGCATAGTCGCCGTCCGCAATGCGGCGTGCGGCCAGCGCAACCCGGGCCAATGGCCGCGCCACGCTGGTGGTGGTGTTCCAGGCCAGAAAAGCCGCCAACGCCAGCGCCCCGAGCGCCACAGCGCCAAGCGACCATTGCGCGGTCCGGATCGTTTCTTGTGACTCGCCCTGATGTTGCCGCAGAACAGCCTGTTCATGCACGAACAAGGCATTGGCGGTTTCGAGCAGTGCCCGCAACGCGGGTTCCGCCGCGTCGTTGAACATCATACGTGCCTGCGCGACCTCGTCCGATTCGATCCACACCGCAACCTCGGAGAAAACCTCCCGATACTGGCGCAGGCGCTCGGCCATCCGGGCCAGCATCTGCACCGCGACGGGGTCCTCCAGGGACAAGGACAGGGACAAGGTGTCGATCAGCTGCCCGATGCGTACGTTCTCGGCGTCGATCAACGGATAGATCGCCTCCCGGTCGGCACGCTGCGCGGTCAGCAGGCGTGCCATCACGTTGCCGTGGCTGTCCGCGTGCCGCCGGATGTCCTGCACCTGCAGCAGGCGCTGCACGTCCCGTTCCATCATCTGTGCGCTGTACCCGGCCAGTTGGCCGAACTGCAGCATCGCCAGCAGCACCACGACCAGCATCAGCAGGGTCAACGCGCCGAACCCCAACGCCAGCCGGACCGAAAGACGCATGGCGCGCCATTCGCTGGCCAGGCGCAAGGCAAGTGACGAGTTGAACATAGGTGCTGCGATTATTGCCGTGCGGCCGGGTCTGCGTAAGAAGTAGCTAGCACGGACCGACCAACACCATGTGTCAACTCCGCAAGAGCGGACATACAGGACGCACGACCGATGCTTTTCGACCCCATTTCGCGCCACTGCGACCGCATCTATCAACAATGCGGCTTGGCCCTGCTGGCGCTCGCCCTGACGCTGGTGGCCCACGCAGCCGCGCCTGACCCGGCCGCCTTCAACGGCTTCGACGTCGCGAACGCCAGCGTGCCCATCACGGCGATCCAACGAGGCGGGCCACCGCGCGACGGTATTCCGGCGATCGATCGGCCGACATTCGTCAGCGCAGCGCAAGCCCCGCTGTCCGCTACGGACCGGGTCTTGGGGGTAGCGATCGACGGCGATGCACGGGCCTACCCGGTGCGTATTCTGAACTGGCACGAAGTGGTCAACGACCGGTTCGGATCACGCGCGGTGGCCATCACCTACTGTCCTCTGTGCGGCACCGGCGTGGCGTTCGACGCACAGCTTGGCGGCGAGACGCTGCGGTTTGGCGTATCCGGCCTGCTGTACAACAGCGACGTGCTGTTGTTCGATCGTGCGAGCGCGTCCTTGTGGTCGCAACTCACGCAGACCGCGATCAGTGGTTCGCGCAGGGGACAGCGTCTGCAAACCATTGACCTGAGCCACACCAGCTGGGCCGACTGGCGCAAACGCCACCCTGCAACCACCGTCTTGTCCGAGGACACCGGCTTCGCACGCGACTATGGTCGCGACCCTTACGCCGGCTACGACAAGGTGCTGCAACTGATGTTCGACGTGGAGCATCGCGATGACAGACTGCCGCTCAAGGAATGGGTGCTTGGGGTGCAGGTAGGCGCGGTTTTCAAGGCCTATCCGTTCAGTACGCTCGAGCGGCGCGTGAACGCCCAGGGAGTGCTGCGCGACACCGTGGCCGGCCAGAAGTTGCGCATTCGCTACGACGCGCAGCACCAGACGGCACAGGTCTTCGATGCGCACGACCGGCCGTGGCCATCGACAATGGCGTTCTGGTTCGCCTGGTTCGCGTTCCACCCCGACACCGAAGTCTTGTCGCCGCGCTGAACCGCCTCGGGCTGCGTCGAACGGCGCGCGACACAAAAAATGGCATTGCGCCGGTGTAAGTTCCGCGACGGCGCACCGACTCATGATCAGCACGGCGAAATTGTTTGCCATGCCACCACAGCCCGGTCCTCGACCGACTTGCACAAGGAGCACACCATGACGACTTCCACCAACACCCGCTTAGCATCTGCCGCTCTGGCGCTGGCCTTCGGCGCCGCCATGACGCTGGCCGCTGTACCCGCCGTCGCCCAGTCACCGGACAAGGAAAAATGTTTCGGCGTCGCGCTCAAAGGCAAGAACGACTGCGCCGCGGGTGTCGGCACCACCTGCGCCGGCACCTCCAAGGTCGACTTCCAGGGCAATGCCTGGAAACTGGTCGCCAAGGGCTCCTGTGAACAAACCATGAGCAAGACCTCGCCTACCGGCAACGGCCAGATGAAGGCATTTGAAGAGAAAAAGGCCTGAACCGAGCGCAACACTCCATGCATGGCTCCGACGCATCGACTGCTGCCGAACGCCCGCAGGCGTCAGGCGATGCAGGCATGCGCCGGTTGCCACTGCGCTGCGGTGTCGGCCTCAAGGCCAGCCACCTGCAGCAGGTGCTCGACGAGCGGCCGGACGCCGGCTTCTTTGAAGTACATGCCGAGAACTTCATGGTCCCGGGCGGGCCGCTGCACCACTGGCTGGGTCGCGTCAGGGAACACTATCCACTCTCCTTGCATGGCGTTGCGCTGTCGATTGGCGCCGACGCAGACCTCGACCTCGAGCATCTGGAACGCCTGGCGCTGCTGCTCGACCGGTATCAGCCAGCAAGCTTCTCCGAGCACCTGGCCTGGTCAACCCACGGCGGAACGTACCTGAACGACCTGTTGCCGCTGCCCTATGACCGCCCCTGCCTGCAGCGAGTTTGTGATCATGTCGACCAGGTTCAGACGCGGCTGCGCCGACGCATGTTGTTGGAGAACCCGGCCACCTATGTCCGTTTTGCCTCGTCCACCATGGATGAAGCTGCGTTCATCCACGAGGTGGTCCGCCGCACCGGTTGCGGCCTGCTGCTCGACGTCAACAACGTGTATGTCAGCAGCATCAACCATGGGTACGATGCCAGGGCGGCGCTGCAAGGCCTGCCGCTGGACGCGGTCGGAGAAATCCACCTCGCGGGGTTTGCCAGCCAGACCGACGGCGCCGGCGCACCACTGCTGATCGACAACCATGGCGCACCGATTGCACCGGCGGTGTGGGATCTGTACCGGTTCGCGCTGGCATCGACCGGACCGGTTGCCACGCTGCTCGAGCGCGACAACGATGTTCCACCGCTGGCGCTGCTGCTGGCCGAGGCCCGTCAGGCCGACCGGTTGTTGCACGACTGCGCGAAGGCGCTGCGGGCCTCCCATCCGGACGATGCGCGGGTTGCCTCCGCATGACTACATCCATCGGCAGTGCAGCGGCCAATCCATCATCCGGGGATGGGTACATGACCGACCAGGGGGCGTTCGTGTCGGCGCTGCTCGATCCGCATCAGGCCTGCCCGGCAGACCTGCGCAGCTGGAACGGGTCGGACCCCACGCCACGCTTCGCGGTGCATCGCAACAATATCGTCGTATCCCTGGTGGATGCGCTTGCAGAGCAGTTCCCGGTGACACTGGAACTTGTCGGGGCAGAATTTTTCCGCGCCATGGCGCAGGCATTTGTCCAGCAGCACCCACCGCGCACCCGCATCATTGCGTTCATCGGTGCGCCTTTTGCGGACTTCATCGCATCGTTCGCACCAGCGGCTTCCGTGCCATACCTGGCCGACGTGGCGCGCCTGGAGATGACCCGTATCGAGGCGTGCCACGCCGCCGATGCCGACACGCTGACATCCGATGCGATCGAGCGGGTCATGGCCGACCCGCAGCAGCTCGCCCTTGTGGCGGTTATGTTCCATCCATCGGTCTACCTGCTGTCATCGCCCCACGCGATTTTTTCGCTCTGGGCGGCCCATCAGGGCGCGCTCGATATCGCCGATGTGGATCCAGACATCGCGCAGCATGTCCTGGTATTTCGTGACGGGCTCGACGTGCAGGCGCTGCAGATCACGTTTGGCGCATATGGCTTTCTGACACGGCTGCGATCCGGTGACACGCTGGCCGAAGCCGCTGGCGCGGCCGTCGATACCGACGCGTCGTTCGACTTACCTGGCGCGATTGCTCTGCTGCTGCGCCATCCCCTTGTCACCGGAATGGAGCCACTGCCATGACATCTATTGATGCAAAAACTTCCATGAACGCACAGGATGGCGGGAAGATCGCAGGCCTGCTCCGGACGATCCATGCCGGCTTGTCGCGCATTCCTGACACACTGATCGCAACCCTGGCACGGTTCTCGATCGCCGCCGTGTTCTGGAAATCCGGTCAGACCAAGATCGAGGGCCTGGCCATAGACATCGTCAGCGGCGAGTTCGTGCTGGGCTGGCCCCACCTGTCCGACTCCGCGCTGTTCCTGTTCAAGGAAGAATACCGGTTGCCGCTGCTACCGCCAGAATGGGCGGCCATGGCGGCGGCGAGCGCCGAACACCTGTTTCCGATCCTGATCCTGATCGGCCTGGCGACCCGGCTGTCGGCGCTCGCCTTGCTGGTGATGACACTGACGATTCAGATCTTTGTCTATCCGTCCGCCTACCCTGTGCATGGCGTCTGGGCCGCGGTGCTGCTGTTCCTGATGGCCCATGGTGCTGGCCGCTTGTCGCTCGACCACTGGTTGGCGCAGCGGGGGCGATAAGACCGGGGCCCGGTGCTGCGGCACTTAGCCGCGCCCCATAATGACTCGACCAGCCCGCCCCGCCGCTGGCGCAAGGAGTCACTATGAACCCTGCCCGGTTGCTGGTGAACTGCCTGGAGAACGAAGGTGTCGAATATATCTTCGGCATTCCGGGTGAAGAGAACATCGCCGTCATGGATGCCTTGCTCGATAGCCGCATCCGGTTCATCACCACGCGCCATGAGCAGGGCGCTGCCTTCATGGCCGACGTGTATGGCCGGTTGACCGGGCGCGCCGGCGTCTGCATGGCCACGCTGGGCCAGGGCGCGACCACCTGCATGCACAAGGAAAGCCACCAGATCCTGGACCTGGTCTCGCTGTTCCAGCCGATCACCAAGTACGCCGCCCAGATCCGCGAGCCCGAGATCGTGCCTGATCATGGCCAAGGGAGTGCTGGCGTTCTCGCATCCGCTGTCGCTGGGCACCATCGGCCTTAAGTCGCGCGATCTGCCGTGGTTCGCGTTCGAGCAAGCTGACGGTGCGTCGAAGACCAGGTTGCCGCTGGTCAGAACGGTCTTCACGCTGCTGAACCCGGCCTGCTCGAAACTCAGCCGCAATTCGGGCATGCGGGCATTGAGCGGGCTGATGCCACGCAGGAAAGCGACATATCGGGGCATGGCGTGTCAGGTCAAGTCATTGGCAATTGACGCCGCCGGCGCCGCGGCTTCAGCCACGACCAGAAGACTCCCCGTCGCGAAACAAGGGGTTGAGTTCACGCCCTGGCGAGGCGACGAAACCGTCGAACCGGCCCTAAGCCGCCTGAGCTGTGAATTTGACCCCAAGTGCCTTAGCCACCCGCATAACCGTTTCGAAGCGCGGCTTTGCGCCCGGCGCTAGCGCCTTGTAAAGGCTCTCGCGGCCCAAGCCCGCGTCTCGCGCGACTTGCGTCATTCCCTTTGCGCGAGCCACATCGCCAAGTGCAAGTAGCAGCAAATCGGGATCGTCCGCCTCAAGGACGGCGGTCATGTACTCGGCGATGGCTTCATCATCGTCCAGGAACTTGGCTGCGTCAAACGCAACAAGCTTTAGCGGGATTTTGATCTTCGTCATAGATCGTCTCCAAGTTCATCAGCAAGCTTCAAGGCGCGGCGAATGTCCCGTCTCGACCTGCCGCAAACGGGCGGCAATCCGAACCTGAGCGCGCTTGTCCTCAAGACCATCCAACCAGGTTGCGAACAACTCCGTCTGGAAGATCGTGTACATGCCGCAACTGTATCCAGTCGGCTACACCTGGTCAAGCGAGCGGGTTCTGCGATTCGTCGATCGTGCGCCTGCGAGTTTCGAACGAACGCCGACTTAGCGGCCGCTTGTGCAGCCACGCCAGACAGACCTCGGAAATGGTGCCGGCACGGCCACCGATGATCGCGCCAGGCCTGGTGGCGCTGGTGTACCGGGCGCAGAACCGCAGTACGCGCGTGGATCTGCTGCGCGAGGCGCTGGGGCTGCAGCTGGGAGGCCCGGACAACTGAAACGGGCGCTACTTCCCCCCATCAATCGCAATAGTCTGCCCACTCACCCAGCCTGCCTTGCTGGACGCAAAGAACAACACCCCATGCGCAATATCCTGCGCTGTCCCCAGTCGCCTGAGCGCAATGTTTTTCAGCAGCGCCTGCTGCCCCTGCTCGCCCATGGCTTCCCATTGCCGCTCGGTGTTCGCGTTCGAGCGTACAAAACCCGGCGCGATGCAGTTGACGGTGATGCCGAATTCGCCGAGTTCATGGCATAGCTGGCGTGTCAGGCTGATGACGCCGGCTTTGGCCGCCGCATAGGCCTGGATGCCGGTCAGGCTGACAGTGAGGCCGGCGCCGCTGGAGATGTTGACGATGCGGCCGTGCTTGGCTGCCTTCATGCCCGGGGCCACGGCCTGGCACAGGTAGAAGGCGCCGCTGAGGTTGACGGCGAGAATGGCGTTCCACTCGGTGGGCGTCACCGTCTCCAGCGGGCGGCCGACCTGGCCGAGCACGCCGCCGGCGTTGTTGACCAGGATGTCGACATGGCCGTGGCGCGCGCAAACCTCGGCCAGGAGCGACTGCACCGCGGCGGCATCGGTGATGTCGATGGCGCGGGCCTGGCAGCTGCCGGGCGTGTCGGCACACTGGCTGGCGGTCAGCGCGAGTTCGTCGGCCACCACGTCGAGCGCCCAAACGTGGGCGCCCTGTTCGGCCAATGTGATGCAGATGGCGCGGCCGAAGCCGTGCGCGGCGCCGGTGACGATGGCGGTCTTGCCGTGGAAGTCTGGGTTCATGGTGGTGATTCGAAGAATGGGATGCAGGAGGGGCGACACGCGCAGCCCCGTGCGAAACGCGCTCAGGCCTCGTACGGACTGGGCGCTGCAGCGCTTTCGCACACGGCGATCAGTTCGGCAAAGGTCTCGTAGGCCATCGGCTGCCTGCCGTCCTCGATGTCGTGGATCAGCGCGACCAGCTTGCGGATGGCCGGCGTGGCGATACCCGCCTCGGCGCCGAGTTCGGCGATGACGCCGATCTGCGGGTCGACCTCGGTCTTGCGTTTGCGCACCGCCAGGTCGCGGTGGATGCCGGAATGGGTCTTGGCCGTGTGGCGATTGAACTCGGCCAACGCTGCGATCGACGCGCGTGCGCCCTGCTCGGGTGCACCGGGCGCAAAACAGGCCGGACCGAATCCGTTGAAACCGACCGGTGTAACCTTGCGCGCCGCAGCAACCGCCATGACCTCGCGCGCCAGAGCGTCGAACACGACGAAACGCCGCGGATCGGCAAAGTTGTCGCTCATGGAGTCGGGCGTCAGTGCGGTGGCGAACAGCATGGCGCCGTATGCCAGCTTGCCCCACAGGTAGCCCCAGATGTTGTCGGTGAGCACCGCATGGGACTCGAACACCGACAGCAACTCGTGCATGCGCCGCGTGCGTTCGCGCACGCTGCCATCGATCTCGCCGACGACCACCGCTGCGCGGTTGCCGAACAGAATCTCGCCCGGGCCGAGCCAGTCGGCGCCGTAGTTGACAAAGCAGCCCATCGTGCGTTCGTTGCCGACCACGCGCGCGATCGCCAGTTCGTTCAAGCCGTTCTGCGCCGACAACACGAAGCCGTCATCGGCCAGGTGCGGCGCCAGCATCTGCATGGCGCTATCGGTGGCCTGGGCCTTGACCGCCAGCACGATGGTTGAATAACGGCCGATCAGTTCGGCCGGCGTCACGCTCGGCACGACCTGGCGGAACGCCTCCACCGGCCCGGTGATGTTCAGCCCGGTGGTACGGCAGGCGCGCACATGGTCTTCGACGATATCGACCATCAAAACGGGGATCCCTGCACGAGCCCAGTAAGCGCCCAGAATGCCGCCGATGGCGCCTGCACCCCAGATCAGGATCGGTTGTGGTTCGGTGTCGATGTTCACGGGCGATCTCTCGTTGTTGGCCCACTGGTGCCAGCCGTGCGAACCAACAGGCCGCTCAGGCAGGCCCCATCGGGTGCAAATCCTTGTGTGTGGCCACCACCAGCTGGCCATCGGTCGTGATCCAGCCGCGGTACATGCCCAGCGTGTTGTAAGGCGCCACCGGGTTGCCCTCGGCGCCCAGCGCGACCAGGCCGGCGCCGATCTTGTGGCTTGCCAGCGTCTCGAACACCACGGTATGCGCCGCGGCCTCAAGCTTTTCACCCGCGTATTGCATGCGCGCCGCGATGTCGTAGGCGGCCACGCGGCGGATGAAGATCTCGCCCTGACCAGTGCACGACACCGCACACACACCGTCCCGGGCATAGGTGCCAGCACCGATGATGGGGCTGTCGCCGACGCGGCCCTCGGGCTTGTTGTTGAAGCCGCCGGTCGACGTGGCCGCCGCCAGGTGGCCGTTGGCATCACGCGCCACGGCGCCCACAGTGCCGTGTTTCTCGGCTTCGGACGCCGGGATGAAGGAACCCGTCGCCTCTTTCTGCTGCAACGACCGCAAGGCGTCGATGCGCCGCTGCGTGGTGAAGTAGCTGTTGGGCACCATCTCCAGGCCCTGCAATTCAGCGAACCGGTCCGCCGCCATGCCGGAGAGCAGCACCGCACGGCCCGAGTCGAGCACGGCGCGAGCGGCCTTCACCGGGTTGCGCGTACGGCGCACGGTGCAGACCGCGCCAGCGGCCAGCGTGGCGCCGTCCATGATCGAGGCATCGAGTTCATGTTCGCTGGCTTCGGTCAGGGCAGCGCCGTAGCCAGCATTGAAATGCGGGCTGTCCTCCAGCACGACCACAGCTGCTTCCACCGCATCCAGTGCCGAGCCCCCGCCGCGCAGAATCGCCCAACCTGCGCGCAGGGCTTGGGCCAGATGCGCCCGGCTCTCGGCCCATTCGGCCTTGCTCTGCAACTCATGCGCCAGTGTTCCGCAGCCGCCGTGTAAGCCAATTGCAATGCCTGCCATGGTGTGTGGCCTCATTTTTTTTGTGTTGCAACAGATTGTTGCACCGGCCGGGGCCGCCGGGATTGGATATTTACCAGCTACCCCAATATGGTCGGCTACGTCATATCGCCTTTTTCGGGTAGTGAGATCATGCAATAAACGTAGCAACACGTTACACAACCAGCCTGTTTGCGGCGTATGAGGTCGCTTTTGCGCACGACTGCCACTACAGTCGGAGCCAACAAGGAGATTTCACCCGATGGTTTTGAAGCGCGTTGCAACACATTTGTTTTTCACTCTGGCCCTGGTTTGCATGGCCCTGGTTCAGACCCCCGCGCTGGCGCGCGAGATGGTCAGCATCAAGGGCAATGTCGTCAACATGCGCTCCGGACCGGGCACAGGAAGTCAGATCCTGTGGGAACTCGAGCGGGGCTACCCGCTGCAAGTGCTTAAACGCAAGGGCGACTGGTTGCAGGTGCGCGACTTTGAAAACGACAAGGGCTGGGTTGCCCGTCAGCTCACCGGACGCGCGCCACACCATATCGTCAAGGCGCGCATCGCCAACATCCGCAGCGGCCCCAGCACACGCTTTCGGGTGGTGGGCAAGTCCGAACGCTACGATCTGCTGCGCACCCGTGGCAGCAAGACGGGCTGGGTGAAGGTGCAGCGCGACGATGGCGTCAAGGGCTGGGTCTCGAAGAAGCTGCTCTGGGGCTGGTGACGCCCATCGGCGTAGACAGCGACAATGGCGCCCGGCTACGCCGATCCGCCCTGCCCTGACTCCCCGATGCCGAACGATTCTCCTGCCACCGACTCCGAATCTGCGCCCCCCTCTGCCCTGGCCCCGCTGAGCCTGCCGGTGTTCCGGATGTTGTGGTTCACCTGGCTGGCTGCCAACATCTCCATGTGGATGAACGATGTCGCGGCCGCCTGGCTGATGACCTCGCTGACCACCTCGCCGATCCTGGTGGCGCTGGTACAGACCGCCTCCACCTTGCCCGTATTCCTGTTGGGTTTGCCCAGCGGTGCGCTGGCCGACATCCTGGACCGCAAGCGTTTCTTCCTGTTGACGCAATTGTGGGTGGCCGTGGTCGCGTTGATCTTGTGCGCCGCGGTGCTGGCGGGATGGATGTCGCCGCCGCTGCTGCTGGCCATGACCTTCGCCAATGGCATCGGACTGGCCCTGCGCTGGCCAGTGTTCTCGGCCATCGTGCCGGAACTGGTGCCGCGCAACCAGTTGCCGGCAGCCCTGGCCTTGAACGGGGTATCGATGAACGCCTCGCGCATCATCGGGCCGCTGGTGGCAGGCGCGCTGATTGCCAGCCTGGGCAGCGCCTATGTGTTTATGCTCAATGCGGTGCTGTCCATCGGCGCCGCGGTGGTCATCTCACGCTGGAAACGCGCGCCGACGCCGCATCCGCTGGGACGGGAAAAGCTGCTCAGCGCAATGCGCGTGGGCATGCAGTTCATGGCGCAATCGATCCATCTGCAAGGAGTTCTGGCGCGCGTGTGCCTGTTCTTCTTTCACTCGACGGCGCTGATCGCGCTGCTGCCGCTGGTGGCGCGCGACCTGCCCGGCGGCGATGCGGGCACGTTCACGCTGCTGCTGGCCTCGATGGGCGCAGGCGCCATCGTCGCGGCACTGAAGATGCAGCGCCTGCGCAAGTTCTGGTCGCGTGATGGCCTGGTATTTCGCGGCGCGGCGCTGCAATCCCTGGCCATGATCGTGGTCGCTTATGCCCCCCATGCGGCTGTGGCCTCGGCCGCCATGGTGGTGGCCGGCATGGCCTGGATCACCACCGCCAACACCTTGAGCGTGTCGGCCCAATTCGGCTTGCCGGACTGGGTGCGTGCGCGCGGCATGTCGATGTACCAGATGGCCATCATGGGCGCCAGCGCTTCGGGCGCCGCCATCTGGGGCCAGGTCGCCACGCATTACACGATCACCGCCAGCCTGGTGGTGGCGGCCATCACCGGCGTGATCACAATGTTGCTGGCCAACCGCTGGATGGCCGACAGCCAGACCGCGGAAGACCTGACGCCGTCTTCACTGTTCAAGTTGCCGGTGGTCAAGCATCCGCCAGGCCAAGGTCGGGTCGTGCTGACCATCGAATACCGGATTGATCCGCAGCGGGCCGACGAATTCAGGTCACTGATGCGCGTCAGTCGGCGCAGCCGCTTGCGCCACGGCGCCTTGTCCTGGGAACTGCTGCGCGACATCAACGATCCCGGCCTGTTCGTCGAACAGATCGTCGACGAGTCGTGGACCGAACACCTGCGCCGCTTCGACCGGGTGACCACGGCCGACGTGGCGCTGCGCGACCGCAAACAGGCATTCCACATCGGCGGTGCGCCGCCGGTGGTCAAGCGCCGCATCATCGAATCGACTGCGACGGGCGGCTCGCACTGAGCGTGCGACCCGCGACTGCCGGAATAATCAGTCGTCAGTCAGGCCACACCTTCGTATCCGGCGCCGGTTCCGGCTTCGGTGGCAGGTCTGGCGGCTCGCGGCTTGGCGGGTGTTTGTGCGGTATGTTCATCACAAGGGCCCTCGATCTGGGAAGTGGTTCATGCCCGCCATTGGTGCTGCCGGGCATGGCGTCGGCGCCGGCACCCCCGAGCTTGTGATCGGCAGCGCGACGCATGCGCAAATTTTGACACGCCGATCGGGGGCAATCGATGCTGGCGCGGCAAAGCCTTACATTCACAGCATGCGCAACTCCGAGACTCCGAAGCCAAAACCGTTCTCCATGATCCGCGAATTCCAGCTGGCCGACTGGTTCACGCTGGGAAACGCCTTGTGTGGCACCGGCGCCATCTTTTCTGCGATCTCGTTCGTGCAAACCAGTCAATCGATCCACCTGCATTTTGCGGCGGCACTGATCCTGGCGGCATTGGTGTTTGACGTACTCGACGGTCGCATTGCACGCTGGCGCCAGCAGTCCTCCAGCCTGGGCCGCGAGCTCGACTCGCTGGCCGATGTGATCTCGTTTGGCGTGGCGCCGGCCATGCTGGCGTATGCCAGTGGCATGCAGGGTTTTTTCGATCGCATCGTGCTGGCCTACTTCGTCGCGTGTGGCGTGTCACGGTTGGCCCGCTTCAATGTGACCGCCGAGGCCATGGCCGATGACAGCGGCAAGGTCAGCCATTTCGAGGGCACGCCGATCCCGACCTCGATCGTGCTGGTCGTGATGTTGCAGGTTGCCGCCTGGAGCGGCGCCATTCGGCAGGATCTGTGGTTTGGTGAAATCGCCATCGCCGGGTTGACGCTCCATCCCTTGGTGCTGGTGTTCGCAGTGTCGGGCTCGCTGATGATCAGCCGCATCCGTATTCCCAAACTCTGAAAAGACTACTGCGGTCGGCAAATGGCAATGGATTACTGTTGGCTGTTGCTTCGGCTCTCTACCAGACAACTTCTTCTTGACGCAGAACGCGCACCATGACACCTACCATCGTGTTCCAGGATCAGGTCACCGCACCGGCCGTCTTTCACGACCGCGTGCTGCGGGCTGCGCAGGTACTGCAATCGGCGGGCGTCGGAGAAGGCGATGTGGTCGCGCTGCTGATGCGCAACAGCCCGCATTTGCTGGAACTGATGCTGGCGACGCGTTGGCTCGGCGCGATGTGGTGCCCGATCAACTGGCACTTCAGGACCGACGAGGTGCAATACATTCTGGACGACAGTGGTGCACGGGCATGGGTGGCTGATGCCGATCTGCTGCAAAAGTTGACCGGCCTGCGCCATGCGTCGATTCCGACTTTCGTGCATGGCAGCGCCGGCAGCGCGCCGCATGCGGGCGATCCGTCGCTTCAGAACTGGACGCAGGCACGCGACGCCGCCCGGGCGTGCAACGCGCCAGCGCGTCCGCCCCGCGGCGCCATGCTGTACACCTCCGGCACCACCGGACGGCCCAAGGGGATTCGCCGCGCACCGGCAAGTAGCGAGCAGATCGCGCAGGGCCAGCATGTATTGCGCCAGGTGCTGGGTTTCGTGCCCGGCATGCGCGCGCTGGTCAACGCGCCGATGTACCACAGCGCGCCCAACTCCTTCTGCATCGGAGTCGCCCTGGAGAACGCCGAGCTGTACATCGAACCACGCTTCGACGCCGAACACACGCTGCGCCTGATCGAACGCCATCGCATCACCCACGCCTACCTGGTTCCCACCATGTATGTGCGCATGCTGGCCTTGCCCGAGGCCGTGCGCAGTGCGTACGACTTGCGTTCGATCCGGTTCGTGTCCTCGACGGGCTCGCCCTGTGCTCCCGAGCTCAAGCGCGCCATGATCGAGTGGTGGGGGCCGGTGATCAACGAGGCCTACGCCGCCAGCGAACTGGGCTACATGACGCTGATGAACAGTGCCGACGCTTTGCGCAAACCGGGCTCGGCGGGGCGGCCCCTGGACGGTGTCGAGCTGGCGATCCTCGACGAACAAGGCCACAGGATGGCGCCGGGCGAGGTCGGACTGATCCATGTGCACCAACCGGCGTACGCCGACTTCAGTTATGTCGGCAACGAAGACGCGCGCCAGAGCATGGAGCGCGACGGGCTCAAGACCATGGGCGACCTCGGTTATCTGGACGAAGATGGATTCCTGTTCATCGTCGACCGGGCCTCCGACATGGTGATCTCGGGCGGCGTTAACATCTATCCGGCCGAGATCGAAGCCGTGCTGCAGTGCATGCCCGGTGTGGCCGACTGCGCGGTGTTCGGCATTCCCGATGCCGAGTTTGGCGAAGCCCTGGCCGCCGTGGTGCAGCAGCAACCGCAGGCGGCGCTGGATGCGGATCAGGTCATCGCAATTCTCAAGCCGCGGCTGGCCGGCTACAAGATGCCGCGCAAGGTCGATTTCGTGACTGAGATGCCGCGCGAAGACACCGGCAAGATCTTCAAGCGAAAGTTGCGCGAGCCATACTGGCAGGGTGTGAGCAGGCGCATCTGAAGCGCACGGCGCCTGTCGCCACGCCTGCGCGAGTGGCAGTTGCAGGCGCATGGCGCAAAATGCCATGGTGCGCAAGGCCCATGCGATTCCGTCATCCTTCGGCCAAGGCCATGCCGCCAGGAGAAGCCTTATGCCCGAGCCTTCACCCACCCCGAACCGCGACACGGTCAACACGCTGCTGGCCAGCGCCATCCTCGCGCCCTCGAGTCACAACACGCAGCCTTGGCTGTTTCGCGCCGAAGGTGAGCACATCGACCTGCTCGCCGACCGCACGCGCGCATTGCCGGTGAACGACCCCAACGACCGCGAACTGACGATCAGTTGCGGCTGCGCCTTGTTCAACCTGCGCGTAGCCGCGGCCGCTTGCGGATGGCAGGCGCATGTGACACTCGCGCCAGACAATGCCGATGCCGATCTGCTCGCCCGCGTGATGCTGGTGCGCGACCACACGCCCAGTCCGGTGGGCAGGCTGCAGCCCCGGATCTCCGCGCGGCGCACCTACCGGCGCCGCTTCACGAGCCGACCGGTCGACACGATTGCCACCATGGAACTTGGCGCGGCGGTGTTAGCCGAAGGCGCGCGGCTGTCGATCCTGTCCGAACCGGAGCAGCGTCACCAGGCGGCAGCACTGGTGTCGGAAGGTGACGCATCGTTGTGGTCCAGTCCTCATTGGCGCCGCGAACTGGCCGCGTGGATGCATCCGCGCCGGCGTGGCGACGGCCTGTCGGTGCCAGCGCTGGCCGTATCAGCCGCCCAGATGGTGGTGCGCAGCTTCGACATGGGACACGGCGTTGGCGCCAAGGATCGCGAACTGGCCGACGCATCGCCGCTGCTCACGGTGATCGCGACGGCGGGTGACGTAGTGGTTGACTGGCTGGCGGCGGGACAGGCCTTGCAACATGCGTTGCTGGTCGGCCTGACACACGGCCTGCAGGCGTCCTACCTGAACCAGCCGGTGCAGGTGGCCAAGCTGCGGCCCCGGCTACAGGCGCTGTGCGGCGGCGGCGGCGTCGGCACACCGCAGTTGCTGCTGCGCTGGGGCGTGCCGCAAACCATCCTGCCTGCGTCGCCGCGCCGCCCGTTGGACGCGGTGATGTGGTCGGCGTGACCGGCGACCATCTGCGCACCTGACCTCAGTTACCGGGCCGACTGAACGGCGCTTGCCCGCGCCAGTAACGCATCATCAGCCAGCCCCCGAGCAAGCCGCCCAGGTGCGCGAAATGGGCGACACCGCTGGCACTGCCGGTCACCCCCAGCAAGAGCTCGATGCCGCCATACAAGGCGACAAACACCGGTGCCGGCATCGGGATCGGCGGTATCAGCGGCGTGATCTTGCGGCGCGGAAACACCATCGCAAAACCGATCAGCAGGCCGAACAGTCCACCCGATGCGCCGACAGTCGGATTGTTGACCCCCAACACGCCCGTCACAAGCAGCTGCGTCAGTGCCGCCACCAGCACGCTGACGCCGTAAAACACCAGCATGCGACGTGTGCCCCAGACACGCTCGAGTTCGGCGCCGAACATCCACAGGCCAAACATGTTGAACGCCAGATGGGTCAGGCCGCCATGCAGAAACGCATAGGTGAGCAGTTGCCAGGGCCGGAACAAGCCGGTATCCCACGGCCACAAGGCGAACTGTCCGATGATGTTGGGGCCGAGCTGCTGCGCAAAGAAGAAGATCAGCACATTGGCGAGCAGCAGGCTCTGGGTGACGGGTGGCATCAGATGGTCCTCATGGACAGGTAGACAGGGGTGGCACGCGGGTTCACGGACCATTGTGACCGAGTTGGTGGTGCGCCCCGGCTGGTGCGCCCCGGCAATGGTGTAATCGGTGCGGCCCCGAGTTTTCCTGCTCCCAATAAACCCCGACTTGCCCCGAGCCCGCCCCCGACACCATGACTGTTAACGATGCCTATGCCGAACTCGGCCTGCCCCCTGGCGCCGACCTGGCGCAGGCCAAGGCGGCCTGGCGCAACCTGGTGTCGCGCTGGCACCCCGATCGCAATGGGCACGCCGATGCATCGGCCCGCATGCAGCGCATCAACCGGGCGCTGGATCAGATCCGCCACGCAACAAGCGGCGAGGTCCAGCCAACACCTGGATCCGGCACCGGCCCCCGCGCCGCGCAAACGCGCACCGTCCATCGACGGGTCCAGCTGACACTGGAGGAGGCGGCTGCCGGCTGTATCAAGGTCCTGCAAGGCACAGTGGTCGACACCTGTGCCGGCTGCGCGGGAACCGGCCAGGCGCTCAAGCCGCAATCCTGCAAGGCCTGCGAGGGCGAGGGCAAGGTGCACGAGCGCACATGGTTCGGTTGGTACGGCCCGGCCAACGCTTGTACGACCTGTGATGGCACAGGCGAGCTGCGGCCGCAGTGCCCGGCCTGCGCGGGAAGCGGCAAGATGGAAATGGCCAGCTACCGCCTGTCGGTGCGCCTGCCCGCGGACATGCGCAGCGGCGACATGTTGCATGTCGCGCCGGGTCGCACCCGCGCAGCAGTGGCACTGGACATCACGGTCGAGGTGCTGCCCCACGCCCACCTGGTGCGCGACGACGACGGCACGGTGCGTTGCGAGTTGCCCGTGGACGGATTCGCCTGGATCGCCAATCACAGCATTGAAATCCCGACCCTGCAGGGGCTGCAAGTGCTCGGACTGCAGCGCGGTCAGGTCGTCTACCGGCTGGCCGGCAAGGGCTTCCTCGCTGACAAGAGCGGCCACCGGGCCGACCAGATCGTCATCATCGTGCCGCAATTCCCCACGCAATTGAGCCGCGAACAGGAACGCCTGCTGGACAAGCTGGCGGCAAGCACGGTGGGCGGGCGCAAGCGCTGAGCGATCCGGCGCGCAGGCATTGCCCACGCGAAGCCAGATGTTCGGCCAGCCATCGCAACGCGAGGTGGGGATGGCCGGTTCGGAAACCATCTTCGCACGCCCGGTTTCGGGGATCAACTGCAGGCCTGCGGGGCATGCATCGATGGCAAGCCGGTCAGCCGGCCCGTTACACCGACGCTCACCAAAGGCTGAAACCCCGCGTCAGGCTTGCGTTTGCGGAATACACACCGACAGGCCATCGAGCTCCGCGGTCATGGCGAGCTGGCAGCTGAGGCGGCTATTGGGAAGCCGCTCGGACGCGACGAAATCGAGCAACTCGGCCTCCATCTCGTCGGCCGGCAGCAAGCGGTCGACAAACGCCTCGTCGACATAGACATGGCAGGTGGCGCAGGAGCAGGAGCCGCCGCATTCGGCATCGATGCCGCGGATATTGCTGCGGATCGCGTTTTCCATCACGCTGGTGCCGATCTTGGCCTGCACGCTTCGGCGGCTGCCGTCCTTGAGGATGTAGTGGATGGTGGGCAAGGCGGGGTCAATACATGTCGAAGTATTCGCGGTGCTCCCACACGCTGACTTCCAGGTTGAAACGGGCGATTTCGGCCTGCTTGATATGGCAGAGGTAGTCCACGAAGTCCTTGCCCATCTGTTCGCTCAGCATGTCGCTGGCACGCAGGCAGGCCAGCGCATCGTCGAGCGAGCGCGGCAACTGCTCTGCCGGCGTCTCGTAAGGCGCATCGGCCGATGCGCCGGGGTCGGTCTTCCTGCGCATGCCGTCGAGGCCTGAAAACACTTGCGAGGCCATATAGAGGTAGGGATTTGCTGCAGGCTCGCCGACGCGGTTCTCGATCCGCGTGGCCGATTGACCCACGCCACCGAGCACGCGCAGCATGGCTCCACGGTTATCGCGCGCCCAGATGGCACGGTCCGGTGCCAGCGAGAACGGCCGGTACCGGCGGTAGCCGTTGATGGTCGGGCATGCCAGCGCCGCCGCGCCGCAGGCGTGCGCCTTGAGCCCACCCAGGTAATGCAGGCCGATGTCGCTCAGGTCGCGACCTTGCTGCGACGGGATGAAGGCATTCGTACCGTCGCTGCTGCGCAGTGACTGGTGCAGGTGCCAGCCACTGGACATGACGTTCGGAATACGCGGGCGGCACATGAAGGTGGCGTGGTAGCCGGCGCGCTGGCACACCTGCTTGATGGCGCTGCGCAGCAGCACCATGGTGTCCGCAGCCAGCAAACCGGCCATGGGGCCGAAGGTCAACTCGAACTGACTCGGGCCGAACTCGACCTCCAGGGAGCGCAGCGGCAGGCCGAGCGCGGTCAGGTTCGCGCGCAGCAACTCCATCACCGCGTCAACGCGGTCGTAGCGCAGTTCGGTCAGGTACTGATGTCCATGCGAGAGCAGCGAAACACGCGGCGGCTCGCCGGGTTGTCCCGAGTCGCCCAGCCCCATGGCCTCGCCTTCGAGCTTGAACACGTGAAACTCGACCTCCAGCCCGGCGATAAACTCCAGTCCGGTGGCATGCAGCTGCTGCAATGCACGCTGCATGATCTGGCGCGTCGCGTACGGACAGGGGCGACCGTCGTTCATGTAGGCGTCGCACAGCACCCAGCCGGTGCGCGCCGACCAGGGCAGCACCTTGAAGGTGGACGGATCGGCCACGATGGTGAAGTCGGCACCGCCTTGCAGCCCCTCGATCGCGAAGCCGCCGCCGGCCGTGAAGACCGGGAACACCGTCTTGTGCGAGGTGTCCTTGGCCAGCAGCGTCGAGGTCAGGTTGACGCCGGCCCACAATGCTTCCCGCGCCTCGGTAGCGACCAGGGTCTTGCCACGCAAAATGCCGTGCTGATCCGGCCAGGAAAAACGCACCAGGTCGAGTTCGCCGGCGTCAATGCGGCCGACCAGTTCGCGCGCCTGCTGCTGCTGCGCGTCGGTCCACAGGCCATGGCGGTCTACGAATGTCTGCATGTTCTGCATCGCCGTTCAGGTAGCCAGGCGGGCGCGCGCCCAATCGGACTGCATGCGCCGCGCAGAATCGGCACGCTGCCAGTAGCCCTGCACGTCAGCGGCAACGCTGACGCCGTCGATCGACGCAGGTCCGGTCAAGGCCGCGGCCTGAGCCGCATCCAGCAACATCGGTGCGGCTTCGCCGGCCTGCGTGCTTTCGATCGCCTTCACCAGCATGCGCCGGTAGGCGATGATGGCCTTGTCGGTGGTGCCCAGGTGCTCGCGCGTGCGGTCCTGGATAGGGCCTTGGGATTCGACGGCCCACTGGTCGTGCACGTTGATGTCGTCGCCCATGCCGGTATAGGTTTCCGTCAGTTGCTCGTCGACGCTGTAGCCGTAGTGGTTGCGCTTGTTCTTGCGCGAGGTGTAGTCGGGCAACTCATACAGCTTCAGGCGCTGATCGCGCATCTGCTGCTTGTCGACCGGACCGGTGAAACTGGTGAAGATGGCATACCAGTAGCAGTGCGTGTCATCCACCGGCACATGCCATTGCGAGATTGTCATCTCGGCACTCATCGGAATCACGAAGGCCTGCGGGAACACGACGTTGGTCACGCGGACATGGGTCTGCGATTCGGACAGATGGCGCAAGGCCGTCAGGCGCATGCCGTAGTCGGTGGCGTCGACCGTGATGTCGGGGCGCTCGAATTCCCGCAGCACCTGGGTGATCGGCATCCCGGAATCGGCCGAGGCGCCGCGGAATTGCTTGCCGTAACCCGCCGATGTGTCGGCATCCTTGAAGAACCGGTGCAGATAGGACGCATGGGCCGGATCCATGCCGACTTCAAGCGCCTGCAGCCAGTTGCATTCGAACAGGCCCTTGAACGCGAACGCATGGGTATCTGGCGCTACGAAGCAGTCGAAGTCCGGAAAAGCCGGCGGCTCGCCCTCGCCGATATAGGCAAAGATGGTTCCCGCCTTCTCCACCACCGGGTACGCCGCTTGCTTGATCCGGCTGCACAATTTGCTGCCCACCGGCTCTGCCGGTGTCTGCAGGCAGTTGCCCTTGGCATCGAACAGCCAGCCGTGGAAGGCGCAGCGCAGGCCACCATCTTCCAGGCGACCGAATGCGAGGTCGGCGCCCCGATGCGGGCAGTCGCGGTCCAGCATGCCCAGTTGCCCGCTTTCATCGCGGAACAGCACGAAGTGCTGGCCCATCAGTTGCACCGGCCGCACCGGTCGCGGGCCGGCAAGCTCATCCGAAAGGGCGATCGGTTGCCAGTAACGGCGCAGCAGGCTGCCCGCTGGTGTTGCGGGCCCCACCCGGGTCATGAAGTCGTTCTGCTCGGCGCTGATCATGGCTCCCCTTGCCTCTTGTTGTTGGTCTTCACGATACCTTGGTGTTCGTGACCTTATGCGGTGTCAGCCAGCAGCTGGCCCTGGCGGCTGTGCGGGGGCCATTGGCCTGCGGTCTGTCGCGCCTCATACCAGCGGTGCATGCTGGCGTCTTCCACCGCGTATTCACCGCGTGCCGACTTCCACACCAGAGCCGGCGTGCGCTGGCGCAGCGACTCCAACGCATTTTGCGCCTGCTGCGGCGTCACCGCCTTGTGGCTGCCCGTCTTGCCGGTGTAGAAACGCAGTGCCTCGGCGTCGTACGGGCGGAAACGCGCGTCTTGTTCCAGCATGCGCCAGAGCACCGCCTGCTCCAGCGGCTTGAGACCCAGGTAGTCGGAATCCATCTGGGCCTCGTCCAGAAGCTGGCGCTCCATCGCGGCCTGCAACATCGCCGGCTCGAAGCGCCCGCTCAGGCCCGACACCGGGCTCAGCACCTGGCCCAGCGCCTCCATAAAAAATTGCGGTCTGTTGCCAAAACCTTCGAAGGCCTGCTGCAGCGTAGCCAGATCCACCGGCGCCAGTTCGGGCCGCTGCGCCACCACCAACTCGCCGATGTGTGCGATGAAGTCGGCGTCCAGCGCCGGCATGGTCTTTATCTGCGAGCCATAAAACGGGGAGCCATTGGTGTTGACCAGCCGCAGCAGCTTGTCGCGGTCCGAACCCGACATCACCAGCATCAGGTTCACCTTGCCCGGCTGGTTCAGCTGATCGCGCGCCGATTTCAGCGCCGTCATCGCCGCCTCGCCGGCCTCGCTTGTCAACGCATGCTGGGCCTCATCGATCACCAGCGCCACTTGTTTCCCGGCCGCCCCAAACAGAGCGCGCAAGGCGTCCACCAGCGTCAGCCCGTCCAGCTTGCCGATGCGGCTGGTATCCACATTCAGCCAGCCGGCCAGACTGACCTTGTCCAACCCGGCCTTCTTGGCGGTGCGGGCCACCAGGCCCAGGTGCGGCTGCAAGGCGCGGCCGATCGCGTCAGCAATCAGCACGCCGGGGTCGCGCGTGGCGTCGGCCCACAAGTCCACATACACCACCACCACGCCAGCGCGTTCCAGAGCCGGCGTCAGGTCACCTCGAAAAAACGTGGTCTTGCCGGTACGCCGGGGCGCCGCCAAAAACAGGCCGTTGTGCGCGTCGCCAAAGGCGGTTTTGCCCTGAAGCTGGTGCACCAGTTCATCTGCCAGCGCGGTGCGGGGGTAGGCGATCATCTTTATTGACTTTTATTTCCAATTTGATAATTTATCGAATTCAAAATAAAAGTCAATAAAAATGGTGGGTAATGCTGAAAACGGGGCCAGCGGATGGCCCCGGCGTACTGAACGAGCCGGACACGATCAAGACTGCCAATTCCGAGCCCGTTGGTCGGTACGAGGGCCGACTTCTATGCAAGCCTGGCCGATCCGATCACAAACTCACCAGGAAGACTGTAGCCGGATTCCACACCCCAAGCCGCGATGGAGGCCAGGTATTCGGTGTGCACCTTTGATCGGGTTGCATCGTCGAACCGGGAGTAGGCCAAAGCGACCGGCCCGGCGATAAACGCCGCGTCACAGGCGGCCTGCGCGTCGGCGTAGTCCGCCGTTGTCGCGATACGTTCCGTCGTGACGCTGCTCAGCCCGGCTTCGCGCAGGGCGCGCGCCAGCGCGTCCATGCCGCTACGCCGTCTGCGGGCGCGGGCCGAACACCACCTGCCCGGTGACGGGCTGCGCATCGCGAAACATATGCAGATAGGGGTGCACCGCTGCGCCTCGTCGATGGCGGCCTGCACCGTGTCGTGCGCTGCGTCGCATTCGATGAACAGCGTATGCCGCACTGCCAGATAACCGGGGTAGACAGCGGCCATGCCCAGCAGGCCGCTGTTGTCGTAGTCCGCCTGAACCACGACTTCGAGGCTTTGCGGCGTGATACCCGCCCTTGCCAGGCAGATTGGCGATGCCCCGGTCCGCTCTCACGCGGCCGCGGCCAACCAATTGCCATACCAGGCCTTGAAACGCGCCCATTGCGCATAAGAGGTTGTCGGGCTTTGTAACCGGATCGAATCTCAGAGATGTTCGGACACTCGCGGCGATCTCGGCGGTCTGAATCTCCGGAACCGACCAGCACTCGACCGCGCGGAGCGCATGGTGCATGACGGGTTCTGGCAGCACTGCGCGCAGCCGTGCGGCAGCAGGCGCCGTGCCGCGAGAATAGCGGCAAATGCTGTTTTTTGTCCGATGACGCGCAACGCCCAGGCCGACCGCACCCCTGTCAACCGCTGGCTTCCCTGGATCGGCGGCCTGCTGGGCCTTGCCGGCTTGTCCTGGGTATTGCGCGGCTTCGATTTCAGCCGCTTCGGCACGGTGATCGGGGGTGCCGATCTCCGGCTGGTGGCCCTGGTCCCGGCCTCCATCCTGCTCGAGCAACTGGTGCGGGCCTGGAAATGGCGGCAACTCCTCTACCGGCTGCGCCCCGTCGCCGTCATGTCCCTGTTCGGCGCGATCATGGCCGGCTACCTGCTGGCGATCCTGATCCCGCTGGGATTCGGCACGATCGCGCGCTCCTGGCTGGTCGCACGGCGCGAGCAACTTCGGCTTGCCAGTGTGCTGGCGACGGTGGCAATGGATCGGTTGACCGACGGCATCGTGTTTGCCTGCCTGGTGCCAATTGCGCTGTTCTCGGTGGTCTTCGATGACCCCACCGGCGACATCCATGCCGGCCTGGTCTGGGGCGGCGCCGGCAGCGCACTGTTGATCGGCAGCTTGATCCCGGCACTGTTCGTGTTCCGTCGCGCCGCACTGGACCCCGCAAGCCGCGTCGCGCGTTATGCCGCGCGCCTGCCGCCAAGGTTCGCAGCGCCGGTGCAGCGCCTGATGACCGCTTTTGCCCACGGTGTCGCATGGCCGCGCAGTGTGGCACGCGGCGTCGCCATCGTGCTGGCCAGCGTCATCGTCAAGTTGCTCGCCGCGACCACGTTGCTGTGGGCGGGTTGGGCCATCGGTGTGGAGCTGGCGCCGGCGCAATACCTGTTCGTGATGGTGTTCCTCGGGTTTCTGATCATCCTGGGGCATTTCCTGCGTTTCGTCGGCAGCTTTGTCGTCGGTGGTGTTTATGCGCTGGGCCTGTTCGGCGTGCCATCGGAGCAGGCGCTGGTGATGGTGTTGCTGGTCGAAGCTTCAAACCTGCTCAGCGTCGGCGTGGTCGGGGCGATCGCGCTGTGGGCCGGTGGTGTCAGCCTCGCCGACGCACAGCGCGTCCAGCAAACCGGCCCCGGCTGAACATGGCCAAGCATGGCCTGGCATACCTACCTGGATGATCCAACCCTGGCAGATGCCATCTTGGGCCGGATCGTGCACAGCAGTCACTGGATTGATCTCAAGGGGGCGACGCTGCGTAACAAGAAGAAGGAGAAACAAGGGGAGACGGCCCGACTGCTAAAGTCAGTTCTGATCCCAAAGCGGGTGCTCGTCGCGGCAGCATCTATGACTCCAATACTGGCGGCCCGTGCCGGTGCCGGTGCTGGTGACGCCAAGGCTGGCGCTCATCAGCGAGGTCTATCTGCTACTTACTCTATAGCATGCGTACGATGAGCGGCAACCGGACAACGACAACGACAAGGAAGCAAGCATGATCGGTATCCTTGGCGGAATGGGGCCACTGGCCACTGCTGATTTTTTCAGCAAGGTGATCGCGGCGACGCCGGCGGCGGTCGACCAGGACCATGTTCCTCTGCTGATCCTGTCCGACCCGCGCGTGCCGAGTCGGCCAGCTGCTATCTTGCGGGGCGAAGAGTCACCGCTGCCTGCGCTTTTGGCGGGGCGCGACCGGCTGATTGCGGCTGGCGCCCTCGCACTGGCCATGCCCTGCAACACCGCGCACTTCTGGTTTGCCGAACTGCTGGATGGCTGCCCGGTGCCGTTTTTAAGTATTGTTGACGCCACCTGCGATGAGGCGGCCGGCTTGGCCAAACCGGGAGCGCGCATCGGTTTGATTGCCACGGGCGCGACCCTGGCTGCACACCTGTTTGACCAGCGCCTTGAATCGATGGGTTTCCTGCCGCTGCTGCCCGAGCCCGACGAGATGACGGCGCTGGTGCTCCCGGCCATCGCGCTCGTGAAAACCGGTCGAGCGCTTGAGGCGGGGCAGCTGGTCGAGCAGGCCGTAAAGCTACTACTGAACCGTGGCGCGACGACCGTGATCCTGGCATGCACTGAAACGCCCTTGGCACTCGACGCAATAAGGTCCGACCTGCGCCTGGTATGCGTGGACAGCACTGGCGCATTGGCACGCAGCTGCGTCCGCTGGTGGCAAACGCGAGCCCATACGCAGCCGGGTGAAATTTGATCAAAACGCCCCATCTTCACTCCCTTGCAGCTTGGGCAATCAGCGTGAGGTCCTTGATGAGGTAGATGTCCCGCTAGTCCAGCGTCACCAGCGGCCCGGCGGTGGCCCCTGCGGAGGCATATCTGCTTCCTGGCCGCGTGGGATGACGCGATCTGCGCCGATGTCGAAGACTGGTTGCGCCTTGCCGGGCCACGCCACCCTTTTTGGTGGCGCTCGGGCTCTCAGTGATTCAAGATTTTCGACAAGAACAACTGCGCCCTGTCAGAGCGTGGGCTGCCGAAGAACTCTTCTTTGGTGGCGTCTTCGACGATTTCGCCTTCGTCCATGAAGATCACACGGTCAGCGACCTTTTTTGCAAAACCCATCTCGTGGGTGACGACCATCATCGTCATGCCGTCGTTCGCCAGCTCGACCATCACGTCCAGCACCTCGTTGATCATCTCCGGGTCCAACGCCGAGGTGGGCTCGTCAAACAGCATCGCAATCGGGTCCATCGACAACGCACGAGCGATGGCCACCCGCTGTTGTTGACCACCTGAGAGCTGACCCGGAAACTTGTCTTTCTGCGCGATCAGCCCTACTCGGTCGAGCAGCTTCAAGCCACGCTCAGTGGCTTCGTCTTCGCTGCGCCCCAGCACCTTCATCTGGCCCAACGTCAGGTTGCGCGTGATCGACAGGTGCGGAAACAGCTCGAAACTCTGAAACACCATGCCAATACGGGCCCGCACCTTGGATTGGTTGGTGCCTTTGGCGTGCACGTCTTTGCTGTCGACGGAGATACGGCCCTGCTGGATGGGCTCCAGCGCATTGACGACCTTGATTAACGTCGATTTGCCCGAGCCTGATGGGCCGCAAACCACCACCACGTCGCCTTTGTCCACGTTGGTCGAGCAGTCCTTCAGCACTTGAAAACTGCCGTACCACTTGGATACCTTGTCGATCTCGATCATCGCCATGTTGTTGTTCGCTTCCGCTTGAGAGAGGGGGGACGGGACGTTGCCAACGAAGTAGGCAGATTGCTGATCAGCGCACGATAGCCACCCGCGACTGCAACCGCTTGACCAGCATTGACAGCGACAGGCAGATCACAAAGTAGACGACGGCCACAAACAGGTACATCTCAATCAGCCGGCCGTCGCGCTGCGCGATCTTGCTGGCCAGCGTGACAAAGTCGGGCAGCGAGATGATGTAGACCAAAGACACGTCCTGAAACAGCACGATGGTCTGCGTCAGCAGCACCGGGATCATGTTTCTGAAGGCTTGCGGCAACACCACGTTACCCATCACCTGCCAGTAGTTCAGACCCAGCGCAGAACCTGCGTTGACCTGGCCGCGCGGGATGCTCTGGATACCGGCGCGCATGATCTCGCAGTAGTAGCAGGCCTCGAACATGATGAACGTGACGAGCGCTGAAGCAAAGGCGCCGACCTTGATCGGCGTAGGCGAGCCGATGAGCCAGGCGCCGATGTAGGGCACCAAAAAGAAAAACCAGAAGATCACCAGCACCAGCGGGATCGAGCGCAGAAAATTGACATATGTGCCCGCGATCCACGAAATCGCCTTGATCGAAGACAGCCGCATCATCGCCAGCAGGGTGCCAAAGATGATGCCGCCCACCATTGCCAGCAGGGTGACCTGGAGCGTGAACGCCAGACCCTGGAAGATCAGCACCTCCCAGGAGCGCGAAATGGTGTTGAAGTCGAAGTTCTCAAACATCGCTCAACTCCCGCTGTTCTTGCCGACATAGCCGGGTACGGCCACCCAGCGCTCGACCCAGCGCATGCCCAGCACCACCACCGTGTTGACCAGCAGGTACATCAGGGTTGCCGCGGTGAAGGCTTCAAACACCTGGAAGCTGAACTCCTGCATCGAGCGGGCGCGCGCCGTCAGCTCCATCAGCCCGATGGCCAGCGCCACGGCGCTGTTCTTGATGACATTCAGGAACTCAGAGGTCAGCGGCGGCAGGATGATGCGAAAGGCCATCGGCAACAGCACGTAGCGGTAGGTCTGCGGCAAGGTCAGGCCCAGCGCAGTGCCGGCCATCAGTTGCCCACGCGGCAGCGACTGGATGCCGGCGCGCACCTGTTCCGCCACCCGCGCCGAGGTGAAAAACGACAACGCCACCACCGCAGTCCAGAACGAGGCGTTGGGCATCTGCTTGATCCAGGTGCCCCAGGCCTTGGGCAACAACTCGGGCACAACAAAGAACCACAGGAACATCTGCACCAGAAGCGGGATGTTGCGGAACAACTCGACATAAGCATTGCCCAGCATCACCATCCATTTCACGGGGGTGGTGCGCATGGTGCCGATCGCGGCGCCGAGCAGCAGCGCAAAGATCCACGCTGTCACGCCCGTGGCCAGCGTCCAGCGCAAGCCTGCAAACAGCGTCTCCATGTAGGTGCCGCTGGCGTCAGGCGAAAGCTCCCAAAAGATGCCCCAGTTCCAGTTGTAGTTCACGCCTGTCCTTCAGAGAAACGCATCAGAAAGTGAAAAAGCCCCCAATGCGGGGGCTGTGGGCTATGTCAAAAGGGAGCCAGGCGATTGCCCACGCTGTGCAGTCACCCGGGCTGCGGCTGCTCTTGACAAACTCGAACCTGGGCTACTGGTACACGGCTGGGTCAGGAGAGTCGGTGGGGTTGGCAATGACCTTCTTCAATGCGTCGCTCATCGGGATGTTGAGGTTGATGTTGCGCGGGGGGATCGCGCTTTGGAACCACTTGGCGTAGATCTTGTTGATCTCGCCACTTTTCATCAAGCCCATCATCGCGCCGTCAACGACCTTCTTGAAAGCGGCATCGTCCTTGCGCAACATGATGCCGTAGGGCTCAACCGACAGCGCGTCCTTGGAGACTGCAAACTTGTCCGGTGTGGCGTGGTTGGCCACCAGGCCGGCAAGCAGGATGTCGTCCATGATGAAGGCCACGGCGCGGCCGGTGTCCATCATCAGGAAAGACTCTGCATGGTCCTTCGCAGCCAGGATGTTGATACCCAGATTCTTGGCCGCGTTCAGTTCGGTAATCTGCTTGATGTTGGTCGTGCCAGAGGTCGAGACCACGGTCTTGCCCTTAAGATCTTCCAGCGTGTTGAGTTTGTCGGCCTTTTTCGAGACGAAGCGATTGGCGGTGACGAAGCTGGTCATCGTGTAGGCGACCTGCTGCTGGCGCGCCGCGTTGTTGGTGGTCGAGCCACACTCGATGTCGATGGTGCCGTTGGCCAGCAGCGGGATGCGCGTGGCTGAGGTCACGGGCTGAAGGTTCACCTTCAATGCCGGCATTTTCAAATCAGCCTTGATGGCATCAACAATCTTGGCGCACAAGTCCATCGAATAGCCGATCGGCTGCTGCTTGTCGTCCAGGTACGCGAATGGGATCGAAGCATCCCGGTGCCCGACAGTGATTGCTCCGGCAGACTTGATCTTGTCCAGGGTGCCCTGGGCCATGACACTGCCCACCAGGGTCGCAAGCGCCAAAGTGGCAACGAGTTTGGGAAGGGTTTTCAAACAAATACTCCTGATTTATGCTGTGGAAACTCAAAAATCAGTATAGACCGTGTCGGTGCGCCAATCGGTTGCGCCAATCGGTTGTGCTGCTCAAGCAATAGGGAAAGCTCCCGCGTGGTGAGGCGCCATGGTTCACAAGTCCGTTTTGCGGCGCCGCATCCGACAACACCTATTCCGACTCCGACAACCTCTATTCCCACGGATCAACGCGGCCGCTTCTGCGAAGTGGTCATTCCACGGTGATTGAGTGGTTTCGTTAGGGGGTAATTTTGAAGGTCAGCCGTGATCAGCCGCGCCCGTCCTTTTTTTTTACTGCCAGCGTTGCTTCTAACTCACCGTCGACTAACTTGTAGCCCTTGCGCTTGCTCTTTGGATCGACCCACTTTATTCCGTCGTTCACTATGGGCAACTTAAACCGCAACCGCATTTCGTGCTCTCGCGTTTCCGGCAAATAGCTGACATCAATTCGGTCAACCAGCCCTTCGACGAACAATTTCCTCTCTTCGTTCGATAGCTGATCGTCAGGCTTCAGTTCTCCGCCAAACGCCTCCAGCCAGTTTGTCCATTTACGCTTCTCTGATCCACCTCGAATCTGCAATCGGGCTTCAGTGATCGAGAACTCTAGCCGATCCTTTTCATCCTGTATTCGTCGAACGGTTGTCTTGTGGGTCAGCTCGTCAATCTTTTTCAACAGCCGACGGGCTTCTAGATCACCAAGTATTTCACTGACGGATACAAGTTCTTTCTGCGCCCGTTTGATCCGCGCCTCCGCCTGCTTCACTTGGTCTGCATCGCCAAAGTTCTTGAGACCACCCTCTTGCAACACTCGCTGTTTGACTACCTCTTTCAGGATGCTAGATTTTCCGTGCACGGTACGCAGCAGCTCCCATACCAATTTGTCTGTTAGGGGTATGTTCATCGCCCTGTCAAAACCGCAACCAGTGCCGCGTTTCCAGGGCTCTTTGGTGCCACCATTGACTGCCCATGCTCGCTCTTTGTTGGGACAGTAGTACATCGCCTCATTTTTCGACGCCTTGATACGTCCGCTGATCGGACGTCCGCAATGTGCACAGAACATGAAGTCCCGAAGCAGATAGAAATTTGCAACGGTACGGTTCTTTTGAGCTTGTCGCGTCGCATCTAATTTTGATCGTTCCAGCCGCACCGCCTTCCAAGTAAGCTCATCAACGATCTGCGGACAAGGTACGGCAATGACCTCTTTGGATTTGCTGTCGGTGTAGGTGTATTGCCCCGCATAGTGCGGATTTTTCAACATTGACTGCACGGAGCCCAAGGTCCAAAGTCCGCCGCGTCGTGCGCCGACGCCATGGGAATCCAACATCTTCTTGATCTGTGGTGAAGTCGCACCGGCAAACGCCTGCTTGAAAATCTTCCTGACCCACTTCGCCTCTTCGGGTTCGATCACCAATCTCTTGTTCACCAACTTATATCCAAATGGCGCGGGTCCGCCATGCCAGCTTCCACTGCGAACTCGAAGGACCTTGCCGAGCCGAGTACGTTCTGTCCGTGTTACGTTGTCAAATTCTGCTACCGCGTCAAGCAGTTGTTTCATGAATCGATCTTGCGGACTGCCAAGATCGAATTGACCATCTTTTGTGTAGAGGGTGACGCCCTGTTTGTTGCACTGGTATCGGAAGATCGAGGCTACTTGATCGTTTCTGGACAGACGCGACTGGTCATAGACCCACAGATGCTTTACTTGCCCTGCCTTGATCGCCAAAAACAGCGCGTGTAGCTTCGGTCGACCAGCAATGTCTTCGTGAAAAGAGCTCTTACCGCCCTCGTTCCAATGCTCGACACGAAACCCCAGTTCGGACGCCCGTTTAGTTCCGAGTTCGAGTTGGGAATCTAACGACGTACCGTGGTCGGCTTGCGCCAATGTTGATACACGCGTGTAAACGTGCAAAACGTCCATCGCTGGATCATTCATCACAGCAGCCATCCGCCATTCACCATCTTTTGAAAGCCGAGAAATGTCATGCCCATTTAGGTTCGTCCATTCACCGCCGACGCTTTAAGCAGCACATCACGCACAGCAACGAACGAGAGTTGGATCTGCTGGGTGTCGCGCAGCCACTTTTCTATCTTTCGGTAGCTGGCGCCCTTGGTTCGTAATCCAATCATCCGCTTGATCACACGTTGCTCATCTGCACGCGGCACCTTCCGCTCGTCGATCACATCGTAGCCGAAGGCGCGTTTGCCGCCAGTGAATTTGCCCTGGGATTTTTTGAGCTGCTTGACCTCGCGGATTCGGGTTGCAATACGGTCACGCTCGAACGTAGCAAAGGCGCTCAAAATGGTAAACACAATGGCGCCGATGCCATTGCCAGTCACGTCGCCGCCGAGGTCGATGAAGTGCACATGGACGCCACGCCCCTTCATCTCGTGCAACACGTTCAGCGCATTGCGCGTGTTCCGGAAGGCTCGATCAAGTTTCGGGAAGATGATCATGTCGCCTGGCTGAAGCCGCTCAGTCAGCCTGCGACCCTCTGGGCGGTCCTGGAACTCAACCCCGCCGCTTATTCCGGCTTCCACGTGCACGCCGCTCTCAAGGAGTTCTAGCCCCTTGCTTGCGGCGTATGCCATCACCTGTCGCCGTTGCGCTTCGAGCGACTCACCTTCACGCGCCTGGGTCAGCGTCGAGACCCGCACATAACCGTACACTGCCATCTGATTTCCCCTGTCGCTTTCGATAGGGCAAGTGTCGGTTTTAGTGGGATAAAAGTAAAATTAACAACGTAAAACTTAACGGTCCGTTAAGTTACCTGTAGCGTTGTTTTCAAAAACGGAGTTGATGCCGCATAAAAAATACGATGGTGTAACGTCTGCATCAGATCGCAATACTTCTAATCGGTCCTACAGGCGATCCGCCATGTGTGTGCCATCAAGCTTCGACATCTCTACTGCTTGAGTTTTGGCGTCTTTCT